>Ga0172371_10005096_pt1 | contig 19607 bp, 12 predicted proteins | sample Lak12m_FD_114543 | JGI IMG/M metagenome (GOLD analysis project Ga0172371, IMG submission 114543) | Freshwater microbial communities from Kabuno Bay, South-Kivu, Congo - kab_022012_12m | ecosystem: Environmental > Aquatic > Freshwater > Lake | place: Democratic Republic of the Congo: South-Kivu... | reverse complement strand
CGCATTTCATGTTGGGGATTCGCCAAGTGGTAAGGCATTGCCCTCTGGAGGCAACATTCGGGGGTTCGAATCCCTCATCCCCAGCCAATACGTGCACTATTAAGACCCCATTCCCACGAACCTAGGGTGAACGGGCATGCCCTAGAAATAGGCTTATTTGAACGTGAAAAGCCTCTGTGGGACTCAAAGGCGGTTTCAAAGGGTACCAGACCCGCAGAGGTTGGGTGGAGGGGCATTATGTGAGATGCGATTATTTCGTATTTCCTTCGTCTATGATGTCTTTAAAATCCCAGAATAAACTGCTTCCTCGTCCAATCAAGGTATTTATAAGTTCTTTAATTCCGTCTTTTATTGTCGCATCCCCATTCTTATAGATTGTCTTTAAGGCCGCTTTAACTTCATCTTGGTACATAAATGGGAACCCACGATGCGGGTTGAGTTCTTTTTTCGAATTTAGCAAGTAGTTTTTGATAATGTCTAGCGTCTTTTCGCCATCTTTTTCTGCAAACGTTGTTATTCTTCTTAAAAGTCCATAATCCCATTCAATATCACCACCAGATTTCTCCAAAGTTTTAGCGATATTTGTTATAACTACTTTGTCGTCCAGCATTTCTTTATCGGGATTTATCCAGAAACCGAAGGCAGACAATACTTCATGAGGGATGTTGTTTTGTTCCAATGCCCATTCCCAAAACTTAATCAGTTTATCTTTATCTAATTTTTCTTCTCTCTCGGTATTATCGCGTGTTAGACAGTTGCGACCAATAAAGGATATGAACTCTTTGTGGCGTTTTACGTTTGATTTTCCCCAGAACTCTCTGATTAAATCGTCTTCTAATTTTACTCCCAAGTGAGCGAAGGCAAGCGCAAGATGAATTGCCAATGATTCGTCGAGGCCTTTCAAGTATTTTCTTTGAGTGTAATCTTTTTGATCGAGAGTAATTGCATATTTATAATAATCTTTCAGCGAGGTGAAGAGTTTATCGTACAAAGTGTTTGATAAATAACCTTCCCAAGTAGCCAGATAAATATCTTTTTTATCAGGTTCATCTTTTGGGAAAATCTCTTTAAATAGGCCTGTAATAAAATCTGCTCCTCTGAAATAGAATGAAGCTAAGTATCGGCCAATAACAAACCTTGCGGCGAGGGAATCATCCTTCAAAATTTCTCTGTAGACTGTTTGGACGTCCTCAAGGAGCGTTTTCCCATCATTTTCGGTAAATACTACGAATGCTTCGAAAGCTCTTCCTCTGACTGAATTTATAGCTACATGGTATGGTTCGGCATTTTCAGTTTTTTCATCATCTTTAGATGGACTATCTTTAATTGTAAATAAATAGGATATCAAAGACAGAATTTCAGCCCTATGTGTTTCGTGAATTTTTGTTTTATCTCCGTTTTCAAGAATATAAAGTAAAGTGTCGGTTATGACTTGATGAACTCCTATCCAATCTGCCAACCAAGATCTTTCAGTTTTCTTCTCTCTTGCAAAAGGGTCTTTTATCCCGTCTGTTCTTATAGTTTCAAATAAGCCAAATATTTTATTGATTTGGTCTAAGTTGAGAGTTTGTTTGCCACGAAGCATCTCTTCAACACCGCGTATGAGAGAGTAAAGATAATGTGGAGAAATGGTTTTTCTATCAAAGAAATCATTTATTTTTGCCAGATAATCATTAGTTCGGATTTTTATATCTTCTTTTAATGCTTCGCCCAAACCTTCAGCACCTCTTGGATTCAAAAAGTCATCATCCTTAAATTGTTCAGTAAGTTTTCCCGGTGTCCATTCCGATTTAAGTTTTTCAATAATTTGTTCGATCGCAAAATTAGCTAAATTTGCAGGAGACTTGTTCTGTACTGATCCTCCTCTGATTTGCCCAATTGATGTACTTGGTTCGTATGATTCGTCACGCTTTCTCCCAAAAATTTCTTCACATTTTTTCAACTCCTCTTTAGTAAGATTTACCGACTGGATAGAAGATATAATTTCTACTCCGACTCGTTTATCAATATCGTGTTCAGGGTCTTTTTTTGCTTTTTCTGAAAAATATTCAAAGACTTTTGAGACGTAGGTTCTTTGATCAGGTTCTGACAAATACGGGAAGGCAATTTTGAGAGTTTTTTTGTATTCAGTGCCTCCTTCTATTTCATAATAATTATCAACATCGAAGAGTTTGAATAGAGCTTCTTTCAATTCCTCTTTAAATGTTTCTGGGCATTGCGCTAAAGCAAATAATTTTAATCTCCAAATTGAACGGCTGGTTGGTATTCGATTAAGATATTCAAATAGTCTTTTAGCTTCAGTTGGATTTCCACATACCTTGCATATAGTTCTTTCAGTCAGTTTTTTAATTACTGCGGCAATATTTTTAAAATCTTTTCTGTACGAAAGACTTCTTTGACTCTCGATTTCTAGTGTAAAAAAGTCGGCGTCATATAATGAGAAAAAATCGTCGTATTCAAAGACTCCATCCTCATCTAGATCTCCTAATTTAGCGATGTTGCTTATTATTTCAGAGGTAATTCCCAGAGCTTTTTCCGCACAATCATCGTCTATCCTTACCAGTGCTTCAAAAATTCCCGAAGCGTCTATGTCGTCAACGTAGAATGGATCATCGGTGCCAAATTTACTGCTTTTTTTGATTTCATCCTTGTTTTTTATTGTAAGGACAGCTTGAGCAAGTTCAAGTATTGATTCATTTTCTTTTTTCTCAACGAGTTTTTTTACAATTTTATCAAACTCATAGCCAGTTTTATGGAAATTGCTCATTAAATAAACCCATTTTTCGTCTCTTATTTTTGATGTAAGCGTTTTAATTTGTTCTGCTGGAAGTTCTCTTATTATCCACATGAATTGATAAACTACTTCTGGGTTATAGTTTGCCTCAGAAATTTCTACAGACTTTATTATTTCGGCTACTTTTTCTGGGTATTTATTGACCATTCGTGTTAAATAATCTAGCTCTGACATGCGGTATGAATATTTGGAAGTGTCTTCAGTTTTTTTCTTTATTTCATCGAGGAATCCTTTATTCCACAACCAATCAAGCCAAGATTCATCGGCTTGAGAGAAAAAGAATCGTTTACCATCATAACTAAGCGAAAAAAGTAAACGTAGATGCGAAGAATCTCTACTGTTCTCATTAATAAAAGTATCGATTTTTTTGTGTATTTGAAGAGGATCGAGCGATGACTCTTTTAGTGTATTCTCGAATACTTGGACCAAATTGTTAAAATCATTAATATTAGGAAAATTAGTTTTATCTACTGTTATTCCTAATTTTTCGAAGATTTTTATTGCTTCTTTTCTGCTATTTCTTGCACCAAAATGGTGAGAAATCTTTGTAAATGCCACATGTGTTTTATAAAGACTGTCCGCTATTATATTGGCTCTATTTTGTTCGTGTAAAATTTGAAAAATATTTGATATGTGTTGTCTTTTAAATTGTGTGTCAGCGGTTTTATTTTTTACACCAAAACGATTTAGCCAACAGCATATTTTGAATTTCAATTTAAAGAATATGCTTTGATCTTTTTTGCCCCCTAATCCACGTAGTATTTCCCTGTATGAATGTGCTGCCTGTGCCATCCAATCAGGATTCGATTTTTTGTTTAAGGCTACTGCCAGTGCGCCTTTAACTAGATCTGAAGGTAAAGACCCTTCAGCGCATATTTTTTCTTTTTCATTTAAACGATCAAGATAATTACAAATCCATTCTTGATGAGGTTCAAGTTTAAGTGGTTTTTCTATATTTATTTTTAAGCCCTCGTCTCCCATGCTCAAGAATTTCTAATTATTTCTTTTTCTTCTTTGGTTAAATCATAAAGCTTATAAACTATATCATCTATTTGATTCTCCAACTCAACGATCACTTTATGGTTTAAGTCTCCTGCCTTAGCTTTGAAAATTTTTTCGACTAAATGTTCCACTTTATTTGTGTCTTCGCTATTTCGACTTTCTGGCAATGGGAAATTATCTAAATAATCACTCGTATAGGCTAAATAATTACCTCTAAAAACGGTGCCCGTAGATTTTAGATAAAACCATAAAAGCTTCGAATTAAGTATAGCTAAATAGAAATTATAGTTTTTTGAGCCCTCTTTTTTTATTAGATTGTAGCATTTTGCGTTAGTATAGAAATTATTTTTATCGATTGTCATAGATCCTTTTAATGACAAATATGGCGTTATTATTTTTTCTTGTTCAAATAAATTTATTTCTCTTGCTCTATGCAAAGAATACCAGTATTTAGCATTAGTTTTGTATTTTATTTTTTTATCCTGTAGTTCATTTTTGAATTTCGACAGATAGTTGTAAATTTTCGGAAAATGATCTTTCAACTCTTCTTCTTCGTAGGGCTTTGTTTTCCCATTATCCAAATAATGGGGGTAAATGACAAAAACCTTATTCTTTAGGCGAGGCGAATATCTTGGAATATCATCACCCATTAAAAGAGGTTTTATTAACTCTTTTTCTAAAATTACACTACTTTTTAATCTTTCAGAAAAACCGTAGAAGTGATCATTTTTGAATTCTCCTTTCATGTAAAAAATATCATCCCCAGTTGTGACTATACCTTGATAAATTCCCTTGAATTCACTCTTGATTGTATATGGTTGATTTTTCATTTTATTTAAAAGCCTTGAAGTTCTTGTGTCCGTAAGCATCCATGGTTTTTCGTCAAACGTATTAGAATTAATTTCTGAAAAATCTGTAAGCGTTATTGTTCTTAAAAAATTATCCAGCTCGGTATTTGTATTTAAATTTCTTTCTAACTCTAGATAATAAGCATGTTGATTTATTCTTTTTTTAAGCCAAACCAATGACGTGTAAGTTGATGCATTAAAGACTTGATATGAGCCAAAGGAGATTAGCTTAAATAAATTTTGTCCTTTTGAAATCAACGTCCTCAGCCCCACCCCAAAAGCAGCATTTGTCCATTTATCTGGCATAATAAAGTTCACAATCCCGTAGTCCTTAGCAATTTTTGACGCCAATTCAACAAACAACACATATAAATCATATTTACCCGTTGCCGATTCATATATCTTTTTATACTGTTCAGATAAATCGTTATCGATGCCTTGGACGCGAAGATACGGTGGATTTGCAATTACTACGTCAAAACCACCTTTCTCTTCAAACACGTCAGCAAAGTTAAGCTTCCAAAGGAAAAACGGCTTGATATTTGATTGCTTAAATTCTTCGAGTTTTTTTATGGCAGAAACCTTATTTTGTTCTTTAAGAGTAGCTTCAATAAGCTCCCATTCTAGTTGTTCGATTTGTTTTTTTATCGAATCTTTCTCACTTTTATGCGTTGTTCCAAAGAATTTTTTATGTAGACGTTTTAGCTCATCGGCTTTTGCCTTAACTTCACTGTAAATATCAAACAATCCGACATTTTCTATCGTTCTTTTCTCTGGTTCATCTAGCTTTTTAAGTTGAATTTGTACTTTTTTTAATTCTGTATTTAATTCATCTTGTTTTGTTGGAGACAATTTGTTCTCTGAATGGAGCTCAAAATATTCTTTTTGCAAAACAGTTTGTTTTTGCTTTAATCTTTCAATCTCGGCGTCATTGCTGAGAGAGGATGTAGTTATGAGTTTTTCATCAAATAATTTAATACCCTCAAATTCTTCCAATAGGCTGTTACCTTGCATGATTTTGTAATCCAAGTTAGGCAGAGGCTTTATCTGCTTGATTTCATCTTCATCGACCACTAATGATAGCCAAAGCCTGAGTTTCGCAATTTCTACGGCTCCAGGATCAAGATCGACGCCATAAAGAGAGTTTTGTATGCAATCTCGTTTAAAATCATAGATAGTTCTGTTTGCTTCTTTCATGTAGTTGGAAAGTACAGCCCTAGCCTTAACTATTTCACTCATCATGCCGACTGGGAAAGCTCCAGAACCGATTGCAGGGTCGCAAACCTTTATTGTCGCCAATTTATCATCAATCTCTTTGGCGAACTTTTCGATTGACGAAGGGAGTATCTGTCTATAATCTCCGGTATATTCGGGATTATCTTCTTTTTTAGCGATATAAGCGGCTTCGTGTTCGGAAACACTTTCTCCGAATTTAATAAGTTTCTCTAAATCTTCTTTAGAAACCTTGCCTTCCAGCTCTGTTGCAAGGTAGTTGATCAGGCTTTGTTCACACATATAATGCACTATTTCTCTTGGAGTGTAGTAAGTTCCTTTGGATTTGCGATCTTTAACCTCCAATAAGTTCTCGAAAACTTTACCAAGCATTTCCGGGTCAACGGCTACTTCTTTTTCAAGTGGCTCATCTTCTTTAACCGTAAAATTATAACGATCAAAAATATCTAAGATACCGTCGCCTTTGTCACCCTCTTTTGTTTTGCGGTCATTCGAAAACAAGTCGTCAGGTAGGTTTATTTCGGTTTTTTCCCAGCTGTATCCGTTGATTGGGTCGAACAAACCTCCATTCAAGAATGGGATTTTGCATTTAAAATGATGATTGAAATGATCTATATCGGATCTATCTCTTGCTAGAGCGTCGTAAAAGAGGGGTTCGAGTACGTCATTGAAGAAATTTTTATAATCGATTATTTTTCTTTCAAATAAGTCTCTCATAAATCGTTTTGAGCCAGAGCCCCAGTTTTTTCCTTGTTCTACTCCAAACCATCCTTTCTTTTGTAGAAAGTACAGAAATACTATTTGACCAAGCAATTTTTTCGAAAAATCTGCCGTATCAACAGTTTTTTCATCGAAATCTTTTTTCAAAATACTGTCATTTTTCACAAGATCATCCAGTGACTCTTTTGTTCTTAGAAACAAGTCTCTATATTTTTCAAAGAATTCTTTGGTTACTTTTTCAATATTAAAAGCGTCTTCTAGTTGTTTAAGCGTTGGATTATGATTGTCATCCTCAATTATAGGAGTGAGCTGGCTTTGTGCAGTGTGGCTATTTTCGTTTGAACCGACTAAGAACGACCAACGTTTAGCTGGGGTAAATTCTTCTTTAGCTTTAACTTTTCCGTTTTTACCTTCTTCAAACTTATATTCCATTTTTATCAAAGAAAAACGCCAATCCTTTTCATCTGGTGATACAAAAGCAACTAATGCGCCATCTTTTAACTTTCCTCCTCTGCTACCGTTTAGATACCAAGCAATAAAATTTCTTTGTGCCGTCCTAGCGCGCTGGAGAGATTGTTCTCTCTTTAAATTGACGACTAGTACATCAAGTTCGTTATCACCATCGATGTATTTTGCTACCCGTTGCATTGTAGAAATATATTTATTATAGGCGTCTGGAATATATTTCCCGCTATATGGATGTTTATCTTCCAGTTGGTCAGTATTTAAATTCAGAAGATTTTGAATAAAATAAACAAATCTTGCCTTATCAAAAGGATTTTCTAAAGTTTCTTTAACTATCTTTCTCGCTTGGTCCGTTTGCATTAATTACTTCATTAGATATTCTGACAGTATTACTTCTCGTTTACCTGTATTGCTGATGCCAGATTCAGCGAAATGACCTTCAAGAAGTCTATTTGAGATATTAGTTTCGAGAACTCCAAGAACTCTCAGAGGATTGATTCCTTTTTCAAGTTCTTTGTTTAGAGCTTGTAGAGTAACTCTGGTAGTTTGTTTTGGTAAACCGCCTTCTTCGAGTTGAATCATAACCTTTTTGAGATATAGTTCCTGTTCTTCGGTAAACTGTCTACGATCATTCATGGTCGCTTTAAGAATTCGCAAAATTTTGGTAGCACTATCTCGACCACCTCTCATTTTTATGTCCGTCAATTCTTCGGTTGTAGCGAAAACAAAAGCTTTCTTGTTCTCATCGAGTAAGGCGTAGAAATTCTTATCTGTTTTTTCTTGTTTAATATCCTCGGTAGTTTCAAGAATTTTGGCTGCAGATATAAAATCCAGTTCTCTAGCTTCATTGTTCACTTTAGCAATAAAGAATTTCTGTAACTTTCCACGGCGGAAATAAGAAATGAGATGCCCAGCTAACTTTGTATCTAGTCTTGCAGTTCTGGCTTTTTTTGGTAAATGTTTTATTTTTTCAAATACATCTGGCCTCTTATCGCGTAAATTTTTAATAGCATGAAGATATTTTAATTCACTTTCGTCAGTTTCGTCTTCGCCTGTTATAAATTTCTCAGAGGATAGGCGGTTGAATAATTCGTGAGAGCCTATTGGTTCGTTTTCAGTTAGAAGATGGGCATCTCCTCCAAGTAATGCCAAGAAAGCGTTAATTTTGGCTTCAGCCGCTTCCTGGAGCTTAATTTGATCATTAGCTTGTTTTGTTGGGAAAAAGTTAAAGGTGTAAATTCTATCAAATTTCGTGTCAACACGATTAATGCGTCCAACTCTTTGCATCATACGAGTTGGATTCCATGGAATGTCGTAGTTGATAACTACATTTGAGCGATGCAAATTAACACCTTCTGCTAAAACCTCTGTAGATACAAGTATACGATAATCATCTTTCGGAAATTTGGCTTTAGCGTCAAAGTTTTCAATAACTTGTTCTCGGATAAGTTCACTTGAACCACCAGTAAAACAAACTGTTTGTCCCTGGAATTTTTTCTCAATATTTTTGGTGATATATTCTGCTGTTTCTTTTGATTCGGTAAAAATAATCATTTTATTCTTTTTGAGAATTGGGTGATCTGAAAGTTTATCAATAAAAGTTAAAAGTTTTGGGTCACGATTAATACTAGCCCACATAGCATGTATTTCCTTCAAAATTTTCAAATCAGCCTGTAAATCTTTCCTTAGAGAATCTTTAAAATCCTTGCTTGAAAGTTTTTCAGCCTTACCTACGGTGATCAAATTTTCGATGGCTTCATCGTTATCATCTTCCAGATATTCAAAGATTTTATTAGTGTACTTCTTGCTAACATATACATTGCCTTTTTCTAATTCAGACAAGAAAGTTGTATAGGAATTTATAAACCGATCGAGAGAGTTTCGGAAAGCGTAAAAACTGCTTTCCAGGCGTTTAATAAGCAGAATTTTCATAAATTTACCCATATTTTTTTGTGCCAGTTCTTCAGGCTGGCTTATCTCACCTTTGTAATATAGCATCGGTGTATAACGTGCATATTTAAATTCTTTAGCAATCAGATCAATGGTTTTTATAAATACTGAATCTTCATTGTCATTAAGCTCATAAAAAACAGGTTCCGGCTTTTCGATAGCAGGGAATTTTAATTTTTGTTTAGCTAAATCTTCGGCAAAGTATTTACTGATTTCTGTACGAGTTCTGCGAACCATTAAATATTTCAAAACCTTTTCTCTGATTTCTTTTGCATTTTCTTTAACTGTATTTATATAAATCGCATAATCTTTTTGACGATCAAGGTTTTTTAGTTTTCTCTCAAGGCCTGCAAAAAATTGTTCTAAATCCGGGAGATTAGGGATGGTGCTCTTTCGAGTTTTTTGGAAAAGCTTGATCTGGCTCAATATATCTTTTGGTGAATTATTATAAGGTGTTGCAGTCACCAAAATTATCTTTTTACCGCGACAAATGCCTGCCAGTTTTTCATAAGTGGCATTATTTTCTGTTCTGAAGCGATGAGCTTCGTCAATAACGATGTTTTGAAATTTCTCGACTCCTCGTTTAATAATTTCATCCAGTTTACCTATGGATTCGCATTCCGCAGAGACTTTAAAGTCCAACAATATATTTGGCCATGCTCCAGGGTTTTTCTTATCAATTAATGCTGGCGGAGCGATAACTAAGGTTCTGCCATCAAGTTGGCCTGCGAGCATAGATCCAATGTATGTTTTTCCAAGACCAACGACGTCCGAAATGAAAACTCCGCCGTATTCTTCAAGAATTTTTTTTGCATTTAGAACCGCTTGTTCTTGATATTCAAGCTGCATGAATTCTTCTGGTAGATATTTTAAAAACATATCATCTTGTTGATTCAAATCATCCTTGAAATATTCGTATAAAAATTTTAGATAAAGTTCATATGGAGTAATTGAATCGCTAAGCCAAGTTTTAGTCTGGATTGTCTCAACGTATTTTTGGCTTACATCAACAGCATTTCCCCAAAGCTCATTGAATTTTTCTAAGGCGAAATCATAGTCGGCTCGATTCTTAAGCTCGACATTAAATTCCAAATTATCCACAAGTCCAGCTTGAGTAAAATTACTTGAACCAGTGATCACGCGACCTTTATCTCTGTCGTCGTCTCCAAATGTCATAATATAAACTTTGGCATGTATTCTTTCCGTTGGATAAGCGCGAATTTCAAGGCGACCGGATTTTATCCATTCAATAAATTTAGAAACGCCATTTTCAACTTTTTCATTATCTTCGGCGTCTTCCATCTCTTTTTCAATAGTGGCCCCTAATTGTTCTTTAGTTTCTGCGCTAGAAAACTGTAATGTGGTTTGTTCTGCTATATGAGCCTTCTGCATCAAATCATAAGTTTGCTGATTAGTGCTGATACCTATAAGGATTCTTATCTTATCTGTGTTCTCTAGCGATTTGTATAAGGCATGAAAACCGCTGGTGTAAAAGTACCCAACTAAGCAATCGAAGAACTTTGTATCTTTGATCAAAACTTCAAACCTTTGCTTGAGGCTTTGATTTTTTTCGTTCGTTATAAATGTTAAGTCTGAATTCATATAATTTGAATAAAAAAACTTAACTGTATTTTACTCCAAGTAGGGCTTTTATACTAAGGATTTTTGAGATAGGGTAACCTCTCCGCCTTTTAGGATTAACTGTCCGTCCAAATATCTAAGCAGATTACCTTTTTCTGTTTTTGTGCCGTTTTTTAGGATGTATTCGATGTAATTTTGGATTGTGATTGTGCCAGCCTGATCTCCCAAGGTGAGCTTTTGAAGTTCGTTTACCTTTTCAACCTCATGGTGTAATTTTCGCTCTAAATGTAGGTGTTTGTCTTTGATCTGCTCAATCGATTTTGCCACGCTTGCTATCAGGTTTTCTTCTCGGATATGTTTTTCTTTGCATTTAACCCTGCCTCCATATCCGTGGCATTTGTAGTATGTGTAAAGCTTCCCATGTCTGTTGACGTGGTCAACTCCGCATAGAAAGCTTCCACAAGAACCGCATTTGAATACCTTGTTGAAGTAAAACTCTTTTCTACCCCAAACTCCTTTGTCAAACGTTCTTAATTGCTTCTGGGCTTTGTTAAACTCTTCTTTTGTGATCAGGGGTGTGTGAGAGCCCTTATACCAGGTTCCGTTTTCCGCGGGGTACTTAAATTCGCCGTAATAGAAAGTGCTTTTCAACATGCGGAATGTCATGCTCATTGTTAGAGGTTTTCCTTTGTTGGTTCGGAATCCTTCGTCTGTTAAATAATCATTAACCTGACGACCGCTTAACCCGCTATTCAGATACTCAAACATTTTTTTGACGAATGGAGCTCTTTCTTCATCTACAATAATTTTGCTTGGTTCTCTGAAATTTTCGCTGTTTCTGATGAGTTTGTATCCTATCGGAACGCATCCAGGTCTTATTCCCATTTCACATTTTGTGCGAAGGCCTCTTTTAACATTAACACCTTTGGTGTCATTTTCCATTTTTGAACCTGAGATCAGGATCATAAGGAGGAATTTTTCTTGAGGATTGTTTGTGAAACGTTGTCCGTGAGTTCTGATATCTACTAATCTTCCTTGATCCATGAGGTCTACAATCCTTCCCAAATCTCCGGCGTTTCTACTTAAACGATCTGGTGCCCAAGTTAAAATCCCATTAAACATTCCGACTTCGATGTCGTCTAAAAGTTGTTTAAAAACTGGCCTTGCTCCTGATTCTTTCGCCGAGTGAGCTTCACGTCGTATTTCCGCTATTTCGAGCCCTTCCTTTTCCGCCAGTTGTAACATCTCTTTTATTTGAGAATCGATTGAAAGAGCTTGTCTTTCATCATCCTCAGTCGATTTTCTGGCATATAGGCAGTATTTGGGTTTTGCCAGAGGCATTTCTATCGGTCGAATTGATATTGGGCTATCAATTCTGATTCCGTCCATAGTTGCGGTTTCCATGGTCCATTGGGTTAGAGGTTAATCTAACCCAATGGATGACGCAGAGTCGTGCCCAAGTCTAGAGCTTTTTATACTCTATTTGATCGTCAGAATCGTCGTCTTTTTTGGGTTTTGGAGGGTAATATTCTTCTCTGTTCCATGGATCTATTCTTTGATCAAGATAACCCTCATCGCATAATTTTTGCATTTCTCTATATTGTTGTTTTTTGAATTCGATAGGATCTTTTTCGTATAAATCTAAGGTACTGGTTGTTATTACAGTGCCGTCCTCAAGAATTACTGCTCCTCCAAAACTTCTTTTCTTGTGATCCATATCCGCAATCACTCTTATTCCCATTGTGAAGCTATCACATAAATCATCGTGCTTGGTTGTTCCAAAAGCCACGAGCTGTTTCTCTAGGTCTGGTAATTTCTTCTCGGGAAATAGGACTGTACCGTCTTTAATATACCCTTGAATAGATTCCAATCTGGTTCTTTTGTCTTCTCTCACTGTGACGCTTTCAGACGCAATATGTTCTTTTTTTAGAGTTTGAGTGATGTATAAAAACGCTCCGACCGTTTCAACAAATATTTTTGGTTTTGCTCCAAATCTGTCATAAAAGTACTTATAGGTTTCTTTTATCTTATCTACAATGTCAGGTCCCTCCATCCTTTCGCATATGGTTAGAGGGTATATCCTTATTTTTAAATGTTCGTCGTAACCATACACAACCATTATGGTAATTGCTGTATAATCAGCTGTTTTTTTCAATGAAACTGCTGGGTCTATTGCCATCACTACAAATCGGTATTCGTTTTTGTCGTCAAATGGGAGTAGTTCTGAGTATCTTTGAATATCTTTTTCAAAAATGATGGCATCATCTTCGGCTACAATTTCATTTAAATATTCACGTCTCCAAGCTGTTTCGTTTCCTCCTGTTTTTACCATCTTTTCAATTTCAATTTCTTTCATTGTTTTGAATCTCTCAGGCCAAGCAATTGTTCCGTCGTTATAAACAATAGGAACTTCCATGTAATTACTATTTTTTCTGGCTCCAGTGTCAATTTCTTTTCGAAAACGCATTACAATCCCATCTTCGTGCAGTTTAGAGCCAATGACTATTATTTTTAAATTTTCAGCTCCAGCTGGGAGAATAGATCCTGTTATCATGTCCCATGTCTTATCTCGGATTTCTGGGTTCTTTATAGTACTCAGGTCCTCGACATCATCCAGCAAAATTAAATCTGGTCTATTCGAACCATATCTGATTCCACGCATTGGTTGTTCCATAGATAGAACCATTATTTTCGCTCCATATTTTGGAATAACTATTGAGTATGCGCCCCATTCTGTTTCTTGGCTCTCAAACGGTCCCAGTTCTTTTTTGAGCATGGTGTTATTTTCAAGCTCTATTTTGATATTATTCATCATTTGTTTTGCTTGTCTTTGCGTAAGCGTAATAATTACTACAAACTTCCTTTTTGGTTTCCCGATAATCGCCCAAATGGGGTATGAAGTTGTGAAGATTGTGCTTTTTCCCGCATTCCTGAAACATGTGACTACACTTAGAGTAGTCTCAAAATCTTCTGTGATTTTGAAAAATTCCTTATGAAAGTCAGCGAATTCGTACTTCGCGTGATCTTTAAAATAAATTTTAAAGAACCATAGGTGACTTTCTTTAGCCAATTCTCTCCTGATCTTCGGGTCTTTGGCTATCTTGTCCGCTACTTCTGCCGGATTTATTCCCGGATTCAATGGTGTTTCCATTTTTAGTTGGGTTAGTTAAATAGTTTTGTGCCATTTTTATGGCTACGTTTACAATTGATTCTTGGTCTTTTGTTAAATCTTCGTCCTCGATCTTTCTTGAGGAGACCTCCAGTTTGTCTCTGTATCGAGGAGAATTGTTACGCAACCACCATATAATCCCTGTCATATTCCCTTCTTTTATCTGCCCGATAAGGGCACTCTCGGCAACGTCATTTACCAGTTCGATACCAGCTTTGATAGCTTTATTAACTTCTTCTTTGAATGTCGGATCTTGAGATAACCATCTATAGAATGTCGCTCTGCCAATATTCACGCGCTCACAACAAACTTGAATTATCGGCACTTTTTGAAGTTGTTCGAGTATTTGTTTCTTTTGCGTGTCTTGGCGGAGTTTTATCCTGCCTGGACCATCTTCTGTGTTCATTTTATTGATTGTTAAAAAATATTTAATTTATAAGCTTTGCGATTTTGTCCGTATATTTTTCCCAGCGGTTGATTATTGTTGCGCAGTAATCAGGGTCAATTTCGATTGATAATGCTCGTCTGCATGTTTGTTCGCATGAGATAATTGTTGTTCCTGAACCGCAGAAACAGTCGTAGACGTAGTCGTTAATGTCTGTGCTGTTTAAAATTAACCTGCTAACAAGTGTCACAGGCTTCATTGTCGGATGAAGTGGGCTTTTCTGGACTTTTGGACAAAATAAAACGCTTTTATCTTTTGATTTTTTGAATTCATGGCAACCATGCCAACCATAAAAGATAAGTTCATGCTGTGGTTGATAATCGAGCCTTCCCAAAACCGCTTGGCTTTTTATCCAGACAAGTAATTGTGAGAATTTAAAACCAGCTTCTCTGATTCCTTCTATCGTAGGAAGAAGCATTTTGTCAGCGTTGAACATGTACAAAGAGTTCTTCTTTGCCAGATATGGGATGATCGATTCCAAATACGACATTGTGAATTTTTTGTAATCCTCCTCGTTGGTAATGTTATCGTTTTCGATCGGCTTTCTTTTTTTGTATTGAAGAAAAGCCTCTTTGGCTTGCGTAAGCCCAACTCCGTAGGGAGGATCTATTTCTATAAGTGATATTTTTGCACTTCCGACAAGTTTCCTAACATGGTCAGAATTTGTAGCTGATCCGCATAAAAGTCTGTGATTTCCTAGAGCAAAAAGATCACCAGACTTAATTGATCTTTTTTGCTTTGATGCCAGTGGCTTTTTCATACCTATTTATTGTTAATTGTACAAATATTGGATCTATGTCGCACGTATAACACGTGCGATTTAGTTGTTCACAAGCCATTAAAGTGCTTCCAGAGCCGCAAAATAAGTCCAATACTATATCTCCAGGCGCTGTGCATCTTTTGAGTGGCTTTTCATGGAGCGTAATTGGTTTTTGCGTGGGGTGTTCGTATGTGTTTGTGGGGTCTCTTTTTACAAGCCAAATTTCTAACAGGTCGAGGATATCGTCGATTGTTCTGTTTCCAGTTCCGATTTCTTTATTCAAAATTTCATTTAAATTCTGTTTTGTTTTCGATAAATATGGGCGTCCTTTAACTCCATAAACGCAGAATTCACATGCTTTTGAGAAAGCTACTTGTGGGGTTGGATTGATTGAATTCTTTATCCAGGTACAAACCCTCGTGGGTTTAATTCCAAGCACCTTATATAGCTCTTGGATCATTCCTATGTAAAAGTGATCACACCAATAAAATACGTGCATATCTTTCTTGCCTACAGAAAGCCCATTTTCAATCGTTTTTAGCAGAAAATTCCTGTATTCGTCGTAAGTCTTGGAGTCATTGGTTTTGGTGCCTCCATATTTTCCCTTTGTTCCGATCCCGCTGTTGTAGCTGAGATTTATGTTATACGGACTATCGCAGTACAGCATTGATGCTTTTTTATCTCCAAGCAATTTTTTAATGGATTCTTGATTTGTCGAATTCAAACATCCTATACGATGACGGCCTAACTGGTAAATATCTCCGCTTTTTACTCTTGTTTCTGTAATTTTTTTTATTTCTCGTTCTTCGTCGAAGTTGTCATCTTCGATTTCAAGATTTTCGTCATAAAATACACAAAGTTCGTCTGCTGTATAGCCGCATTCCAATAAGGTTTTTGGATCGGCAAACTTTATAATGAGATCTTTGTCCGGAGATCCATGAATTTTATTTAGCCTCAAATTTGCTTTTTTCTCTTCATCTATATCTTCAATGTAAACTCTAAAGACTGGAACCTTTTTGATTCCCATCCTTTTGAGAACTTTTAATCGTTGATTTCCACCTAACACAAGATTTTCTCTGCCTGGTGCTGTATTTATGGTAAGCGGTGAGAGAACCCCATGTTCACCAAGACTTTTTTCCAATTGATTAAGCTCTTCTTCCGTGCAGACATTAGGGTTTCCAGGATACGGCTTAAGGTCTTCAAGTGGAACGAAATCATTTTTTTGAGACATACGATAATATGGGTTAAAGAAATAAAATATAATATAATATAATATTTTCTTTAACTTCCATATCGAGCCTCTCCAGTGATGGATGACTCAGCAGGTAGAAACTTTCCCCTTGCTGATATTAGAAGTTATTTTTTGCTAACAAGCGCATAATATTCCACTTATTTTTTTTGTCAAAAGAATTGATAGTGACCAGTTTGTTGAGTTGTTTTAAAATATACTATGAAATATTGCGGGAGCGTTCGCAACGTCTCTTTGTTGGCTTCTGTTAAACGAAAAAACTACAAAACTGCAAAATTACCTAACTACAAAACTACAAAAAACAGTACTAATAAATTAGCTATTTTGGCTCTTTTATTCAAATTTAAAATTTCTTCTGTACTGAGTTACGTCGATAGTGTTTGTCTCATCAATTTTTGCAAATCCCCATTTTTTCCAAAGGTACCATCTGTTATTTTTGATTGAATGAGCTATATACACTTTGGTTTGCTTACCTTTTTTAGTATTAGAAGAAATCGCTGAATTAATCAGTTTGTGGAAGTCTTTTACTGGAAAAATGAAGATGTCTCCTTTGTACCCATCGGGATGACCTAAAACGTATGCAATGAAAAGATTCTCCTGTGCATTTTGAAACTCATTTATTTTGAAGAATTTCCATGAAGTATGATCGAATTTGTCTGTCTGCCATTTTGGTTTACATTCGTACAGTCGTCCGTATTTAACTTGGACTTCGATATATTTTATATTTTTTCCGACTCTTTTGCGCAGAATAAGATCTACTTTGTCGACATCTAGGTATCTACTGTAGGGGTTGAACCCATTATCAAAAAACTCAAATTTAGCAATTGTTTCGCCTTGGATTTCATAATGTCCAGCTTTCAATTTTTCTTTTTTGTCCATATCGAGTTTATTTTAATAGTTTCTACTACCTCTAGGGTATTCAATTTTGGCATCAACCATTAAGTTCTATGGCGTCATCTAAATCTAATTCTCCGCTGACAACCATTTCTTGTAGCTCGTCACTTAAGTCCTTGAAGTCATCTATCTCAGACGCATCCAATTCGCCGTCAGCAACCATTCGTAAAATGTCTTCATCATCCATTTATTTTTGAGTTAATGAACTTACAGACTGTATCTCTAAAATTGCATCCTTAAGTATCATTGTAGCTTTGCAGTCATCTTCGTTATATAACAATATTCTGTCTAGCATTTTTTTATTTTTAGTTTCTAGGTACTGATTAAACCATTGTATTGATAAAGCTCCTGATGGTGTTTCGTCTCGCCAGTGGAAGCCTAGAAATGTTGCGAGAGCCTTTAAGGAATAGCTTCCAAGTGGCCAATCTGTTGATTTTTGGATAATTTTATAGAGATCAATCACGTTTGGATTTTCAAAAAACGCTTCTAACTTTTCTTCTGAAATCACATCTGGATATTGCTTTTGAAGTCTTCTATATGTTGTTTTCTCGTGATGAGAATAGTAATAAACAGCGAAATCATTTTGAGGTAGAGAATCTATGTATGCCCAGAATTTCGCCCATGTCTCTTTTTCAGATTTTTTTGATAGTTCTGTTGCTGTGAAGTCAACATAGCGCTCTTTTTTCCCTTTTCTCTCGTAAACCCCATGCATATAAACAAACTCCTGTGTTGGATCATCTTCGATGTCAAAAAATAATTCGTAAGTTACGTTCGAGAAAACTATTTTATCGTAAATAACTGGTTTTTTTGTTTTTACTAAAATCTTTGCTCTTCTGATAAATTTCTCGACTGATTTTTCGCCCAAACCTTTGCATGATGCGGAATCTTTCTTTTTCTCCTTGAGTATTTCTTCGCTTTTGAAATCCAATAATTCATCGACTTTATCAATATTCAAATCCTCGTTAAACGCATCTCTAACTTTCCTGCCAAGATAAAATATTCTAGAAAGATCATTGTTTTCTTCGCACCATTTTTTGCAACTATTGCACCAAGGGCACAATTTGCATATTCCAGCCATTGCGGGTTTGTTTTTATACTGATTTTTTAATAAAAATTCGACTTCATTTTTGATTTTTTCGTAGTATTCCCACCACGTTTCTTTTGTTCGTGGCCCTCTTTGTGAAACAAGATCATATTCAGTTTCTGTGCTGTGAATATCTATTATTTTGCCTCTTTTTTCTTTGGCAAATCCAAGTTTTATAAGGACATCCACATAAAGACATAGTTGAACAGTGTAATGTTTTTTCTGTTTACCTTCCTCTCCTTCGTCCTCATCTACTCCAGAAAATGCCATCCCTGATTTTATATCTATTGGAAGGTATGAGCCGTCTGGTAATCTCTTTAGTAAATCAGGAATTCCTAGAAGATTTTCATATCTAATTACTCCTTGGTAAATAAGGGGAATGCCACTTTTAAGAGCCTCTATCGTCTTTTCAAATCGTTCGTCCAAACTTCCTGTTCTCAAATCCAAAAATTCACCAATTTTACTAATTATATGGTCTTCGTGTTTTACCCCTTTATTCCAAAGAAGTTCTACAAAAGGATTTGTTTCTTTGATTTTCTCTTCTTGTGGACCGTAAATATCACGCCAGACTCGATGTTGGCATTGGAGGTAATTGTAGAGAAGGGAGGCAGTGATATACATTTATTTATATTAAATTTTATATGGCTTTCCAATGCTCTTCAAGTCGCCAGAAAGCGTTGCTCTTGTTTATAGTTTTTAGTTCTTTGATCAGTTTAAAATAGGATTTTTCATCTAGTTTAGTCCAATTTTGTTTTATTTTTAATGAAGACAATAAAATTCTATCAATAGGGGGATGCAATATTTTCCCAAATTTGGAATCTTCGTTCCCTGATAAAATTATTATGGTCTTCAGATATATCGCCACGATTTTCGCAGCTCTTCCGTAGGTAGTATTTAATTTGGCCATTATTTTTCTGCACCATTGTTTGTGGAATTTCTCAAAATCTATATCAGTTTTAGGCCAAAGGGCCTTATCCATAGCTATTTCTCTTAAGTTGGTACTATCAATGGCTGCAATAATGTTAGCGGTTTTAGTAAAACCTCTTTGAGCGGCCCTAGCTGCAGCCCAAGTCGCAAATCTGTGTCTGTGTTCCTCGATGTTATAATTCATAATTTGAATGTTAGCTTTATTATATACTCAGTATCTCTTAAGCCAACACGAAGTTTGTCCGTAAAATTCTTTACTTTGTGCCAAAATCAGCTATAATAAAACTGTCCTTGAAAATTAGACCTAGTGCGAAGGTAATCGCACCATTTGTTTCTCTCCTTCCAAGGAGTAGGCGCTGGGGAAATCTGCCAGAAGCCACATGAAATGAATGACTAATCGCATTATTATAAAGCGGTTGGGAGATTTCACCACTCGGAGGTATAAGTCCGGGCATAGTGAATTTTCCTGACCGCTTTTTTTGTTTT
>Ga0172371_10005095_pt1 | contig 19608 bp, 20 predicted proteins | sample Lak12m_FD_114543 | JGI IMG/M metagenome (GOLD analysis project Ga0172371, IMG submission 114543) | Freshwater microbial communities from Kabuno Bay, South-Kivu, Congo - kab_022012_12m | ecosystem: Environmental > Aquatic > Freshwater > Lake | place: Democratic Republic of the Congo: South-Kivu... | reverse complement strand
TAAACATATTTCTGAAGTTGCCGGTCATCCGGAAATGGACCGCCTCTATTTTTACCATGCCGTCATCATAATGCTGCAGGGAATAAAATCATGGATACTTAACTATGCGGAAGAGGCGCGTTTCCTTGCTTCCATTGAGAAAGAAGATAAACAGAAATCGGAATATACGGATATGGCAGATCGCCTTGTCTGGCTGTCATCAAATCCTCCACGTTCCTTCCATGATGCTCTTCAGATGATCTGGATCTGGCATGTGGCGGTGTTGAATGAAGATGCTATCTCCGGACTCTCGCCTGGTCGTGTAGGAAAGGTCTTATATCCATTCTGGAAACGTGACATAGAAAAAGGAATCCTGGATCGGGACAAGAGCCTGGAGCTCCTCGAATGTATGCGCATCAAGTTTACTGAGATCGACTGTTTTGCCTCCATGGGTGTTGTCGGCGGTGTTCTTTCAGGAAACACTTTCAACAACCTTTGTATCGGTGGATTAAACAATGACGGTACCTCGGCGGCAAACGAGCTGGAAATGTTGATCCTGCATGCGGGCATCACCTGTGATACTCCGCAACCTACTCTTTCCCTGCTTTATGATGAAAAACTTCCGGAAGAATTTCTCCTTAAAGGTATCGAATGTACAAAGATCGGAACCGGTTATCCTGCATGGATCAACAATACGGTTGCGATGGAATTCCTTCTGAATAATTATGCCCATGAGGGGATGGCACTTGAAGAAGCGCGTGCCTGGTCGATCGGCGGCTGCCTCGAAACATCTCCCGGAAGCTGGATGCCGCTGACCCTTGACGGAGTGATTCACAGGATTCCGGGCGGATCGGCGCCGGCTACAAGTGTCGGTGTACATTTTCTGTCGTTGCCGAAAATCCTTGAAATTACACTTTTCGATGGCATGGATATGAGAAGCGGAGAACGGATTTTTCCCGCCCACGGCTTAAAACTGGAAACTTATGAGGAGGTTTGGAAAGCTTTCAGGGATTATTTTACAAGAGCCGTTCATGTCCTTGCCCTTACCAACAACATCCAGCATGATGCCTGGAGAAAGATTTCCCCGTCTATAGTAAATTCCATGCTAAAGCCGGATTGCCTGGAAAAAGGAAAGGACATTGGTCAGATGGGATCAAGGTTCAACACTACTTTCAATATCGAGAGCTGTGGCACAACCAACCTGGTCAATTCCCTGGCGTCACTGAAGAAGAATGTTTACGGAGAAAAACAATTCAGCCTGGATGAATACCGGAAAGCGATCCTGGCAAACTTCGGATATAAAACAGCAAAAGAGACCGGTTCCTATTCTCTCCTCGACCAGGTTCCTACGGATGATTATCACCAGTGGAAGAAGATTCATAAGTTAAGCCGTGAGGCTCCGAAGTTCGGTAACGACAATGGCTTTGTGGATACAATCCTGAAAGAATGGGAAGAATGGTTTTGCAAAATGGCTCATCAGTACCGTTCGTTATATAATCAGCCGATGTATGCCTGCCAGATATCTGTTTCAACCCACGGACCGATGGGTGCAGTAACGCTCGCCACACCCGACGGACGTTTATGCGGGACAACTTTTTCCGATGGTTCCGTATCTGCATACCCGGGGACCGACAGGAATGGACCTTATGCATTGTTTAACTCCGCCACATGCTGGAATCATTCAATGTCACAAAATTCCCAACTGAATATGAAGATCCATCCTTCAGTCGTCGGAGGAAGGGAGGGATCAAGGAAATTTCTGGAATTGATACGGGCATACATGCGGAAAGGGGGATTTCATGTTCAGTTCAATATCGTAGATTCCCGTATGCTTCGTGAAGCGCAGGCAGATCCCGATAAATATCGCAGTCTGTTGGTTCGTGTTGCAGGTTTTACACAGTACTGGGTTGAACTTGGGAAACAAATCCAGGACGAGGTGATCGCGAGAACGGAGTACGAAGAATTATAATAAAATGCAGGAATTGTCCATGAAACCTGGAACCTGAAACCTGAAACAACAATTGCTTAGCAATTATAACCACAAGAAATAAATATATGAACACCTGTAATGATTGTAAGTTTTATTTGCCGGTTGATGTCTTTCAGGGAATCTGTAAGATCGGCAAGCAAAAGATCAGCCCCGATGATCTGTTTTGTGATAAAGCGGAAAAGATTCCTAAGTGCAAGTTTTGTTCCAGGTATCATTCCGAGAAGGATTATCTTGGAAGATGTATGGAGTCTACCATGGCTTACCCGGATATGATCGCTGCAAAATGTGCCGACTTTGAATGGTACAGGCAAAACTAAACGGCGGCTATATCTTCGATATCCAGGGTTTTTCTGTTCACGACGGACCCGGGTGCCGCACCCTGATCTTCTTTAAAGGCTGCTCACTTCACTGTTTGTGGTGTTCAAATCCTGAAGGGATTTCTCCGCTACCTGAACTTCTGTATAACGTTGGAAAATGTAATTACGACCTGCTTTGCCTTGAGTCCTGCCCGGTCGGAGCAATCAGTATGGATGAGGAATCGCTCCATTCCGATTACAGTAAATGTCAGGATTGTACAACCTATGATTGTACGCGGGTTTGCTGCACCGGGGCGCTTCAACTTGGGGGATATTTCATTACAACAGCTGAGCTGTACTCAAAGATACAGCGTGACCGTCAGTATTGGGGTGATAAAGGTGGAATAACGCTTACAGGTGGAGAACCTTTTTGCCAACCGGAGTTTACAATGGAGCTTCTGAAGAAAAGTTATGACGGATTCATTCATACAGCAGTCGAAACTTGTGGAAATGTCGCATGGAAAAACATCGAATCTTCACTTCCATTCCTCGATTGGATATTCTTTGATCTTAAACAAATGGATCGTGTGATACATCAAAATACCACCGGACAATCAAACGACCTTATCCTTGAAAATGCCAGACGGTTAGCCGGAGTCTTTCGGGGACGCCTGGTTTTCCGGATGCCGGTAATTCCGGGATTAAACGGAAATCCGGATCATATTCTAAAGACAGCTGGGTTTATCAAGTCGACAGGACGTAATGAGATCAACATCCTCCCTGTGCATCATCTTGGAAGGGAGAAATATCCACTCATTGGTTGGACATATTCGCCTGATTCTTCCCGGATCCCGACTGCCGTGGAGATGCAGAAAATACAATCTGTCTTTACCGGTGAAGGGATACAATGCTACATAGGCAGTGAGACTCCATTCTGATCTGATTGTTCAGAAATGAAACCCGAACTGAATCGAATAACGGAATCCAAGTCCAAATCTGGCCCGATATCCGGTATTTATTGATCCGTCCCATTTTATCAGGTAGCCGAGTACCGGAAACTTTGATAATAATTCAGCAATGATTTCTTTGTCGAGTTCGGACATCTGGCTGGGATCTAGGTTCCCTTCAATGTTTGCCGATCCCGAATATAATGTTATGGAAGGACCGAACAATAAGAGATCTACTGAAAACCTTTTCCAGAAAATGAACTGATACCCCAGCGCCATTCCAAGATTGACAATATCAAAACCGGCTTTAATTTTCCCATCTTGTATAACCGGAGTGTTAAGAATTTCAAAATTGTTTGTAAACGAATAATGATAATAAGAAGCATAAGGTCCGATATACACGCCGTCAGGGGCAGGCCGGGTATTGCGCGGGAACAGGTAAAACCGGTAATCGAATGCTAAATTAAGACCAAATCTGTTCCTGCTGTTCAGGTAAAGAACGGAGGCAATTGTATCCCTGAAAAGCCTTGGAAATTGAAGGAGACCTAGTTGAATTGCGAACGATTGCCTGGAATTTACCATTCTTTCATAAGAGAGTGTAATATTATTCACCGAACTCCATAAGAGCATAGGAATCGGATTGATTTTCAAAACATTCTTATGATAAGGTTTTAATGGTATTTGCTGAGTTTCAATACTATCCCTCTTTTGGCCTGAAAGCAGAAAGGGGAATGCAAACAAAACGAATAAGACGCAAAAAAATCTTGCTCCGAACATTTTTCAGACTTTATAACACCGGATCAGTAAACTTTTCCAAGTCGGAAAATCAGACCTCCCGTGAAACCAAACTGAACAAGGGTTGAATAAAGAGTGACACCTCCACCCGGACCGCCGCTGCCAGCATAAAACATAAAACCTGCAGCCTGGATGGGTAGATACATCTGTGCCTGAAGACGAATACCAATGTGCTTCGCAAAATATATTTTTGCTCCTGCATTAATCCCGACAGAAAAGAACCAATAATAATTTTCAGAGCTTTTCGGAGAGAATAAAACCCCTCCAACATTACCTGCCACAAAAGGAGAAACAAACTTATTGACCCGGAAATTTTTTGTAGCGCCAATCTGAAAATAATTGATACTTAAAGGAACTACACGGTTTGTGTAATCTATCATAGATACATCTCCTTTGGTATCACTGCGGTTGTATATCAGGTCGAGATCCATGACCCTGCTGAAGCCGATACTGATCATCCCTCCATATTGACCATTCCCGCGGAAATAAATACTGCCGTTTGAGGCATTCCATGTCCCCGGAAAAACATATCCCCCGAATGGTGTGATTTCCACTGTCTGGGCAAATAAAACAACGGGGGCAAGAAAAATACACAGGATAAATAAAATTCTCTTCATGGTTTTAGATTTAGATTCTTTGTAAAAATAAAAAAATTCTTAACGATATAAATTTTTGATGGCAAAGCAAATTCATTATTTTCTAATTTTAACAAAAAACAACCCGAATGAAGAAACTACCGATTGTCACCATCACATCATGGAATTCCATTCTTCTTGGATCCGTCATATTCACGGCTTTTGTTGTTCCCTGCCTTCCGGTTTCCTGGCAATCCACACTTTTTAAACTCGGTTTCACTTTAATTTATCTCTCTGCAGTTTTTTCCCTTGATAAACACCAACGAATAATTCTTTTCCTTTCTCTCATTTCAGTCATCATGGAATGGTTATCAACCGTGTTAAATCTCAGGATAATTCTCGGCATCACCAGAACCATGAAAATATTATTCTTCTCCTTCATCGTATTTTCAATGATCAGGCAAATTGCAACTTCTTCAACCGTTACTTCCAAAGTCATCTTGGAAGCGATCACCGGATACCTTTTATTAGGTATTGTTTATACCATGTTTATTTCGATAATTATGCAATATGATCCGGCGGCGTTCAACCTTCCATCAATATCTCCAGGTAACATAGATGATGGATCACGGCTAAGTCAACCTTTTTATTTTACCTATGTTACTCTGGCGACTGTTGGGTACGGCGACATAATACCTGTCAAACCTTATGCACGTTCGCTGGCTACATGGATCAGTATTTCCGGTCAGTTGTATGTTGCTATCATCATTGCCTTACTGGTTGGGAAATATACGATGAGGAATAGTAATCAAGGACACCCGGAAAAATAAAAGTGATTGGAAATAAATGGAATATTGTTGATAAATGAGGAAAAATCTCCTCCCGTAATGCGTAAAGCGGTTGTTTATGTGAAAAACTTTTTTGACTTTTGTTGTACCATTTCTTTTCCTAAACATATATAAATCATAGCAATATGAAAGCTACTCCCATCAACTACGAAGTCGTGAAGCGCCATATTCAGGAAAGTAAGATCCGGAACATTGGAAAGGCCACTATCAGAGAGATAAAGCGCCTGATCAACGGTATTGAAAGGGAGACAGGGGAAAAGTTTATAAGGATGGAAATGGGAGTTCCGGGTCTGGATCCTCCACAAGTAGGAATTCAGGCAGAGATTGATGCCCTGAACTCAGGTGTCGCCTGCGTTTACCCAGAGATTGAAGGCACACCGGTCCTGAAAAAGGAGGCATCCCGTTTCGTGAAACTTTTTTTGGGCATCGATGTCAATGAAGCGCACTGTGTCCCGACCGTCGGTTCCATGCAGGGAAGCTTCGCCGCATTTCTTACCCTCTCAAGGATGCATAAAGAAAAAGATACAACGCTTTTCATCGATCCTGGATTTCCTGTGCACAGGCAACAACACATTGTCCTTGGCCTTAAATACGAATCTTTTGATGTTTACAACTACCGGGGAGAGAAGTTGAAGGAAAAGCTGGAATCCTATTTAAAAAAAGGGAATATCCATTCTATCCTATATTCAAATCCAAATAATCCTTCCTGGGTTTGCCTTACCGACAAGGAACTCCGGATTATCGGCAACTTGGCTAATAAATACAATGTCGTGATCCTTGAAGACCTTGCTTATATTGCTATGGACTTCCGTAAGAATTATTCAAGACCGGGTATCCCTCCCCATCAGCCGACAGTCGCAAACTATACAAATAACTATATCCTGCTCATCTCAAGTTCCAAAGCCTTTAGCTATGCCGGACAACGGATAGGAATAATGATCGTTTCCGACACTGTTTTTGATACCAAATCTCCCGACCTGCTAAGGTATTTCACAACCGATCTTCTTGGCAGGGCTCTGATCTATGGAACTGTATACGCTCTCAGCGCAGGCACATCACATTCTGCCCAGTACGCCCTGGCCGCCATGCTTAAAGCCGTAAACGACGGCACATATAATTTTGTGGATGTGGTCAAAGAATATGGGGAAAAGGCCAAGATCATGAAAAAACTTTTCACAGAGAACGGATTCAAAATCGTTTATGATAAGGATGAGGATGATCCCATCGCGGATGGATTTTATTTTACCGTTTCCTATGATGGGTTCACGGGTGAAGAACTCATCGAGGAGTTATTCTACTATGGAATCAGCGCCATTGCCCTTACCATCACAGGAAGTGAACGTAAAGAAGGTATCCGCGCCTGCGTCTCCCTGGTCAGACGACCCCAGTTCCCCGCCCTCGAGTACAGGCTCAAGAAATTTCACGAGCAACATCCGCTGGCCACATAGTCCTCAGTCCTCAGTCCACAGTCATGACGTCATTATTCATTAGTAATTGATTATTAGTAATTTGCCAGTTATCCTGCATCCTGTAACTTGCTCCAATTTATTAACAATTTTCATAAAGTTATTAACAATTCCCCGTTGACAAAAACCCGGAATCCGTGGTGTTATAAAAAGATGAAGTCCTAATATTTGTATCCGCTTGAAGGCTGATGGATTCAATGAAAACAATACTTTCCGTTTTGTATGGTTTTGTATTGCTCGGATTTTATACATATCCCAGCGATTTATATGTGGATGAGCGCACCAGTACCGAGGTTTTCTTTAATCTTACAGATAAAATGTTCCCCGAGAACTGGTATAGTAAAAAGATCAATGCAACGGCAAAACCCCTCGACAAATCCGAACGCCAGCGAATGATCGATATTCTTGATCGCTCTTTTGACAAATACCCGGAAAATGTTCTGAGAAACAATCTTGACCGTGTATATGCCCTCAAAAGCCTGAAATTCTATGATATCCCCTATGGCGGAACCAATGCCAGAAATACGATCTATCTTTCCGATAATGCTTCGAATCCAAATTTTACTGATAGCTTTATTGAAGGTGTCTTCCATCATGAATTTTCCAGTATTCTTTTGCGCTCCTTTCCCTCTTATTTAAATGGTCAGGTATGGAAAAACGTTAATCCTAAAAGTTTTAAATACGGGAATGGTGGCGTAAATGCCATTCGGAGTGGGGAGGCTTCTCTGAATTTTGATCCATCCTTGTTTGAAAAAGGATTCCTGAGCAAGTATTCCGAATCTGCACTCGAAGAGGATATTAATGTTTTTGCCCAGAACCTTTTCACAGGAGGAACAAATTTCTGGACCATTGTTGATCAAAATCCCCGGATCCGTTCAAAAGCAACTATCCTTATATCATTCTACCACCGTATCGATCCGACCTTCACGGAAGATTATTTCCGTTATCCGGGACAGCGGTACACAAGCAGGTAAAAGTTAAGTCAATAAGTCATTGGTCATTAAGTCATTTTATTTCGCTATTTCGCTATTTGAATCTGTCTGCCGACTAAATTAATTCTGTTCTAAATTAGACTTCTCTGTGAATTTAGTAACAAACTCTTGCCCGGGTTTTAAAGAAATTTCTGTAATTTCGTCGGCCTATTTGCAGTACTTAAATAATCTTTTCAGATATGGCTAAAATCAAGGGTGATATTGTAATCAATACTGAACGATGTAAAGGTTGTGAGGTCTGTGTTGCTTCGTGTAATTTTTCCGTAATCGCTATGGCAAAAGAGGTGAACAGCAAAGGTTATCACTTTGCAATCAAAGTAAACGATGAATGTACAGGCTGCACCAATTGTGCATTGGTATGCCCCGACGGTGTCATAACCGTTTACAGAGCTAAAATTTGACCACCGGATAAAAAATTAAAAATCAGATATAATGGGTGAACTAAGATTAATGAAGGGCAACGAAGCCGTCGCCGAAGCAGCTATTCGGGCAGGTTGCGACGGGTATTTCGGATACCCTATCACACCTCAGTCGGAAGTCATGGAATATCTAATGGCAGAGAAACCACAAGAAAGGACTGGGATGATAGTGCTTCAGGCAGAAAGTGAAGTCGCCTCCATCAATATGGTTTATGGAGCTGCGGGAACAGGAAAGATGGCGATCACATCCTCATCCAGCCCCGGAATCAGCCTCATGCAGGAGGGTATCAGCTATATGGCAGGAGCTGAATTACCTGCACTGATCGTGAACGTCACACGTGGTGGTCCAGGACTTGGCACCATCCAGCCGTCACAGGCCGACTATTTCCAGGCTGTCAAAGGTGGTGGTCACGGCGATTATAAGGTAATCGTACTTGCCCCGGCCTCAGTTCAGGAGATGTGCGACCACGTGAAACTTGGTTTCGATCTGGCATTCAAATATCGTAATCCCGCCATGATCCTATCCGACGGAGCTATCGGACAAATGATGGAAAAAGTCGTGCTGTTTGACCAGATCCCGCGTCGTACCGACGAAGAGGTGATCAAACAATGTCCCTGGGCCGCCACCGGAAAACCTAAAGACCGCGAACACATCATCATTACATCCCTCGACCTTGACCCCGCCGGTCAGGAACGCGTAAACCTAAAACTCCAGGCCAAGTATAAAAAAATGGAGGAGAATGAAGTCCGCTTTGAGAAAATCCAGTGTGATGATGCCGAGTACCTGTTCGTTGCCTTTGGCCTTTCTGCCCGTATTTGCCAGAAAGCGCTCGACATCGCCCGTGTCAAAGGGATCAAGGTCGGCCTTTTCCGCCCCATTACCCTCTTCCCTTTCCCTTCCATGCAAATTGCGGAACTTGGGAAAAAAGTCAAGGGAATGCTGGTTGTTGAAATGAATGCCGGACAGATGATCGAAGATGTTAGGTTATCCACAGGTTCTTCAGTTAAGGTCGATCATTATGGACGGTTCGGTGGAATTATCCCTACACCCGATGAAGTGGTAAGAGTATTGGAAAAACAAATAATTGGAGGTTGATATGGAAGAACAGTTTGCAAAAACCGAAATCAGAAAACCAGAGAATATCGTCTATAAAAAGACCGATCTTCTTGTCGACTGCCCATTAAGCTATTGTCCGGGTTGCGGACATGGCGTTGTTCATCGGATGCTCATGGAAACAATTGAAGAACTTGGAGCCCAGGATAATACTATTGGCATTTCACCGGTTGGTTGCTCCGTCCTGGCCTATGATTTTTTGAATATCGATATGCTCGGCGCTGCCCACGGCCGTGCTCCTGCTCTGGCTACGGCAATTAAACGTCTCTGGCCAAACCGATATGTATTCACTTACCAGGGTGATGGGGATCTCGCGGCTATCGGAACCGCGGAAACAATACATGCCTGTAACCGGGGTGAAAACTTTACGATCATTTTTATCAATAATGGAATTTATGGAATGACCGGTGGACAGATGGCTCCGACCACCCTGCCGGGGATGCGTACATCAACCTCTCCATATGGCCGTGACGTTGCCACAATGGGAAATCCACTAAAGATTACCGAACTCATTGCAAACCTGCCAGGCGTTTATTACGTCACACGCCAGTCTGTATATACTCCCTCTGCAGTCAGGAAGACCAAAAAAGCCCTTAAGAAAGCCTTCGACATTCAGAAAGAGAAGAAGGGTCTCACTTTCATTGAGGTGGTCTCCAATTGTAATTCAGGATGGAAGATGACCCCGGTCCAGGCCAATAAATGGATGGAGGAAAATATGTTCCCCTTTTATCCGCTGGGAGACATCAAAATAGATGGAAAGCTGGTGGAGAAGAAGGAAGAAGCAGCCAAAAGTGAAGAATGACGAGTGACGAATGAATTTTAGATTTGCAATTTAAATTTTAGATTTAAAGATTCCCAATGACTTAATGACTTAATGACCTAATGACCTGATATATGACTGAAGAAATCATCATCGCCGGATTCGGAGGACAAGGAGTTCTCTCCATGGGAAAAATTCTTGCCTATTCCGGCGTAATGCAGAATAAAGAGGTAAGCTGGATGCCATCCTATGGTCCGGAAATGCGGGGCGGCACAGCCAATGTAACGGTGATCATCAGTGATGAACGGATCAGCTCTCCTATCCTGAATTCATACGACACCGCCATTATCCTTAACCAGCAATCGATGGATAAGTTTGAAAAAACGGTTAAACCTGGTGGATTGTTGATCTATGATCCAAACGGCATCACACGCCATCCCGAACGGAAAGACATCAACATCTATTCAATTGAAGCCGCTGACGAAGCCGGGAAGCTGGGACTTTCCAAAATATTCAACATGATTGTACTTGGCGGCTTCCTGAAGCTTAAGCCCCTGGTGGCGACTGAGTATTTACACAAAGGACTGGTAAAATCGTTACCTGCCCGTCATCATAAGTTGATTCCCGATAACGAGAAAGCTGTTGAGATCGGCAAAGATTTGCTCAAAGCTGTCCATCTTTTGAACTGACATTCCGGATTGACCAAACTTGTCCGCCTGTCCACCTGATTATCTTAATTTATCTATCCCTTGAAACCATCCCACACCGATTTCCTCAAAGATTTCCTGGAGGAAAAATTTTTGGAATATAATACCCCTTCTTTCATAGAGACTGATCCTATCGCGATTCCCCATTCTTTAAATAAAAAGGAGGATATCGAGATTGCCGCATTCCTCACTGCCACGATTGCCTGGGGAAACAGGAAAAGTATTCTCCGGGATTCATGGCATTTGCTTCAAATGATGGACAACCGCCCCAACTACTTTCTCCATGAGGCATCTGAAAAAGAGATGAAACAATTTAACAGGTTTGTCCACCGTACTTTCAACGGAACCGACTGCCGGTTTTTCCTGGAATCGTTAAGAAATATCTATAGGAACCACGGCGGACTTGAAACACAATTTCAAAAGATAAACCGGATCGGGGTAAAGGAGAGCATCATGGCATTCAGGGATACATTCCTTGAGCTGCCGCATCAGAAACATGTTGAAAAACATCTTTCAGATCCTTCGAAAGGCTCACCGGCCAAGCGCCTTAACCTCTTTCTCCGCTGGATGGTACGCAAAGATGCCGGCGGTGTAGATTTCGGATTGTGGAAAAAGGTAAAGGCCTCAGAACTCATTTGTCCACTCGATGTTCACGTGGCAAGGGTATCTCGCAGGCTCGGCCTGCTGAGCCGCAAATCAAACGACTGGAAGGCAGCAGAAGAACTCACAAATAATCTTCGCAAGTTCGATTCCGTCGATCCTGTTAAATATGATTTTGCACTTTTCGGACTCGGAGTAACAAATGATGACAGTTTTTCTAATTTTGACCTGCCCTACAAAAAATTACAATAAAATATCCAAACAAACTTTTTGTATACAAACCATGAATGATAATAATAGATATTCCATGTGACGATTAAAAAAACAGGGTAAAAAGATTTCACTGGATTAAAAACTTGGAGGAAAATATATTTCTCTCCGAAACGACGCTTAAAAAGTAAATTCCAGCCGGTAATCCCTCTTTACTTATCCTGCAAACTGGTCCGGTAAAGTACACTGTTCTTACAATTTCTCCTTCAACGTTAATAATTTGAAGCCGATTCTGTTGAATTCCTAAACAGGGCATTTCAACTTTCGATTGATCTGTAACTGGATTTGGAGATATCTTTATATTTTTATTAATCTGATTAATGTTGGCAATCCCAACCACATATACATAACAATCATTCCACTCTTCATTCTGATAAATCAATATTCCATCCTCGTGAACACATAAAAGGTTAAGCCATTCATTTGTGTATAACTGTGAAAACGGATAGAGAATATGGTGAATACTTCCAATCCCTTCTAACCATGTTTCCTGAAGCCAACCCCCAAAAACGATTCGCTTCCGAAGATCTCCATTGATAAGAACAGAATCAACAGTGTCGACGAACGCGTAATAATCATGACCTCCGATCTGGTACCCTGTAAAAATTGAATCGCCAGGCTCAAGATTGAATGTATAAAGTAAAAAATCACCAGATGAATCATAGTTATAAACATTACCTAAGGAATCTTCCCTGACAAAAAAACCATAGGTCAGATTCCAATGCAATAAAGTTGAATCCAGGTAACATTCATAAACCTGATAATAAAGCAGTCCGTTGAGAGTTGTATCATTTTCGAATTTATAAGCTGTAGTAGTTAATCCATCATGATAATTACCCTCAACTATACTCCAGATTTTTCCTGTGTCAACAACAGGAAAGGAAACCTGAGCGGTGATGAAAAACGGGAAACACAAAAACGTGATGATAAAAAAACATCTATAACGGACCATGATTCAAATATTTTATGTAAAAATATACATAAAACAAACAATTTCCTACCTTTTATATATTCATAAATTTTATGGGAATCTTCCGGGCCATCATCTGCATCATGGCAGACTGGAAAACCTGTTCTCCCGGATCAACCAGACTGGGGTAGAAGAAAGTATATGCTCCTTCCGCAAAACCTTCCTGGCCCCGGTCCATGCACCTCATGCTGAGAAACGCCTCTCCGACCCGGTGAGATACGATTTTGCCCTCTTTGGTTTAGGGGTGTTTGAACGGTTTTAACCTTAAAAGGCCATCTTCGGAATCTGTTTTATCAGCGTCTTGTTTATCGGGATTCACTTCAGGTTTTCATTGAGGTGTTGCAAACCTACTGATCACTCCACGATCATCTTCCGTTTAAGGGTATGTTCATTGGAAGTAAGGGAGAAAAAATAAAAACCTGAGGTGAGCCGGTAAGAATCAACATCAACCTGTTCGATGTATTTTCCTGGTGAATGTAATTTCTCATCAACAATTGTGGCCACTTCTCTTCCGTAAACATCATAAATCTTCAGTGAAACGGTGGAAAGAACATGAATTTTATAAGAAAAATAGGTGATTCCTTGTACTGGATTGGGAAAGTTCTGATCAAGGGAAAGTAAATTCGGGAGCTGCTTTCCGGGACTGATGCCAACAAACATTGAATCAATCCGTGCGGTCCATATACTCAAATTCGAATTATCCAGTCTCGTCCAAATGGGTCTGACGATCCCGTTACGAACAGAAATATTGGTATAATCCCCAAAAAAAATGGAAGATAATGGATTGAATGGCGATTCACTGATGAGGATATTATCCCATGTATTTCCTCCGTCTTTTGAGACGGCTATGTAAACATCGGTCAGACTGGTGGTATAGTTTCGACGGTCATAGAAAACAATATAAAGATACCCTGTGGTTTGATCGATATCCATCCAGTTAAAAAATTGTTGTTTCCCGGGAGGATCATTATTTACCCTGATACGGTCGCTCCAGGTACTACCTCCATCATCAGAATAAACCAACCATATATCTGTATCATTTATTCCATTCCGTTGATCCGACCAGTTTATATAGATCCTTCCATGATAAGGTCCACCGCTACGGTCACAACAGGTCACCGGAAATCCGTTTGCCCGGGAAATACCCGGAATATCGAAATCCCATCCTCCGGGAATGTCGGATACAAATATATTTTCAGCCGGCCAGGTAATTCCATGATCCAGAGATTTTGTGAATAACAAACCTGCAGGACCTTCCCAGGATGTATAGATCTCTCCGTTTGGACCCAACGCAGGTACTGCTCCTTCCACGGTATTATCTCTATCTTCACAGTCGCCGGCAATTTTATTGATCCGAATGGCAAGACTCCACGTCAGACCTCCATCCGTTGACCTGGAGAAACGGATAATGGAGCTATCCAATGGATTGGAACTACCATATTGATCGAACTGTGTCCAGGTTACATAGATGTTATTGGTTACGGGATCCACGATAGCCCACTCTTTATCCTGGGCTTTTGTTCCATTCAAACCCATGTAACTTCCATTATTCCAGGTTTGTCCTCCATCGGTACTCTTCTGGCAGACAATCCTGTCAATCCAGTTCCCACCCGGAGGATTTGATAAATGAAAAAAATAAAAATGGCCGTTCGTATCCACAATGATACAGGGATCGCCCCATACACCATAAGAAGAGGATAATATTCCCGCGGACCATGTATCTCCCCCGTCGTTAGAATAAAAATATTTGTCAATATTAGAACCCGCTACCATCTGAACCGGATTAACCGGATCAATCATTATTGTCGGTTCATTTGGATAAGACTGGTTTCCGATCAGAATATTCGGGTATTGACCCCAGGAGAGGAATTGCAGGCAGCAGGACAACCATACAATACAATATAGCCGTTTCATAGATAAATGATTGGTTTATACAAAAATAATGAAAAAATCTTTCAATCCTTCCATTGCTCCAGGTGGGACTGTATCCACTCAATGACCTTCTGATGTTCTTCTTTACCCGAACCAATAACTGTGAATTGTTTCCCGAAAGCAATATGGATGGGTTTCCAACGCCGGATGGGGCCGAGATAATTCGTGTATCTGCCATTTCCCCAGAAATCGGTTTTTATAGCAACCGGAATTACCGGGATACCGGCTCGGGCAGCAAGTTTTATCCCAAGTGAATTGAACTCCCCGGGAACAAATTCAAGCCTTCGTGTATGTTGTGGGAAAATAATAACAGAGATTCCCCTGGATATCCTTTCCAATCCTTGTTCCATTACTTCCCTGAAATCTTCCCTCGGATTGGCGCGGTTTAACACAATCGGATTCCGTGAACGCATCACAGCTCCGAAAACCCAATGTCTTACCAAGGCATCCTTGACAATAAAAGTGATATCTTTCAGTGGTTGAATGAGTCCGGGAAAGATCATGGTTTCAAGCGTACTCATGTGGTTGCTTATGAAGATCACCGGTCCCCTGCTATTCCTGATATTTTCAAGTCCGGTAATCCGGAAACGTCCTCCGCAACCCTCGATAAGCCGGAATACATCATGGGAGGAGGAGACCCAATAAGCAGTATCGTACAGACCCTTTGTGGCAGCGCTTCGGGTTGAAAAACAACGTGCAATGTAACGGGTCATGAAATAGAGCCGGGTGTTCAGTGCAAGCCGGTCACCCAAATGACGGCGAGTATCCTCTGTCGTAAAATAAGTGTCGGAAGTCAATAGGAATTTTGTGATATGATCGTTGGTTTCCTTCATCACGGTCGCAATCATAACCAAAAATAGTAAAATTTGAGGATTTGAGGGTAGATTATGAACCAGTATTGGTTGGGACTTTTTATTTTCAAGCCTTAAAAGTAAATCGTCGCACATATCATGGTACCTGTGTTGAAGTTCACTCCTCCGGGATTTCCGAACCTGTCGGAATCCTTGCTGGATAAGGTAAAATTTCCCTGTGCTTCAACCCCAACGCTAAAAAAATCAACGATGAAATATTCCGCTCCGAAGGTAAGTCCACCGATAAAATCATAAGTTGTTTTGCTGTTTACTTGATTGTCGGAAGAGGGAATGTTGATGGCTGTGCCGGCCTTCAGACCAAAATATGGACAAAATTTTCCGCTCTTGAAATAAAACCTGGGTATTAAACCGATTGAAAAGTCCGTTCCGACTTTTTGGGCAAATTTGAACTCGAACGCAGGAGCAAGTACAATTTTTTCTCCCAACCAGATAGGTAACAGAATACCAAATTGACTGGTTTGAATGGTCCCGGTCAATCCGACTCTACCCTTGTGTTGTGCGTTTGAAACGGTTGTCGCCAGTAACAGTGTTGCCAGAGTGAGTAAAATTTTCTTTTTCATCTTTATTATTTGTTTGATTTGTATTTTATAAGATTATCGTATAACAGATTCCCATCCACTTCAAGGTAAATACGATAATAACCCTCCCCGAGGGATGACAAATCGATCATTGTACGGTCTGAGGTAAATTCTTTCTGAATCAGGGGATAACCCCCAACGGTCATGTTATCCATACCGACCGGATCGGTCACCGGTTCGTTTTTTTCTTCAAGCCAATTTGCCTGTGTGATCCATACCTTTCGTGTTGAATTGTCTTGCGGGGCCTTGACAAATGTTAGGCATGAATCGGTGCAGGGATTTGGAAAAAACGTGAAAAAGTAGGTTGAAGTATGATAATCATTTGAGTTGTCTCCCAGCCGAACATTGGGAATCCCGATAGTTTTTAAATCCATTCCAATATCATTTCTGACGTAGTACCCTGTTATCACTGGTGTAGTAAATTCGGATAAACGGATATCAGCTTCCTTTGTGCAGCCGGGTAACAGAATCGTTATCAATAATAAAAGTAAGAGATGTTTTGGTTTCATGTTGGATGAAGTTTTAGATTTAAGGAGAACGATTGTAAGTTCAAAACCATGCGGGGATGGAATTCATTCGGGCGGGCTTTGAATCTGCTATTGTATTCAATCCTGCCGAAAAAATCATTCCGGTCCGTTGCACACATTGTAATGAAATAGGCCTCCGGCAAGGTATAATCATAATCCCGTAAGCGGACAGACCGGCGATGGTGGATTTCGGGATCGAAACTTCGGATAAGTACCATTAATTTATTGGTTTAACCTGTTCCTTAAACAGGTCAGATATGATAAAATCGCAAGTTATAAATTTCGATTTAAAAGTGATTGCTGCAACTTGCAAAGTTTTCACCGGCGGTCCAAATTTTCCTGGAACTTTGGTGTCTGGGGTGTTTTGAAAATACTATATCCCAAACCAATTCCCAGCCACACCTGGTCTTTATAATCCCATTTGTCGCCCAACTCCCTGGAAAGGTAATCGATACCTGCAAACAGTCCGATCTGAAAACTTTTTATTTCCCAGACAAAACTAAGTGAAGGGGTCAGGGCGGCTGCTTTTGTACTGGTCTTTATATATCCCTTCGTGGTCAGACTGTCAACCGCGACCGATGTGATTCCAATACCTCCCAGGAAATTAAAAAACATGTCCTGGTTTTTCCAGGGTCTGAATTTGTATCCGATTGCCATACCCAGGTTAACATCGCCATAAAAATCGAAATACCTTGTCCTGACACCGTCTTTATCCTTCGAGCCAAACCGGATTTTAATTGGAACCGTTATCGCCCCGGTAGTAAAACTATTTTTAGGTGGGGTTTTATCTTTCAGTGTATTCTCATGAAATTGCTTCTTCGGAATTGTAAAATATTTTTGCACATTACCATCCTTGTAATATTGTTTATTGAGAGATCTTATCTCGTTTGCTCTACTGCTTACATCTGATTCAGCTTTGGTTTTCCATGGTAAAAAAGTGATTAAATAAGAATCACCAAGATCCTGAACAACTTTGAAACGCAAACCTGTCAAAGAGATTTCATCAGTACCAGAATGATTCCTTGTTGCCAGGTCATAGCTCTTTAGAGTAGATGGTACCGTAAAATAATAGACCGTATTTTCCTGCCCCATCAGGGAAAAACAGAAAAACATAAAAACGATTTGTATACAGATCCTTTGCATGGTTAGGGAAATTGTGTTCAACTTAAATTTACAAAACAGGAACATAGATCATCGGAATATTCCTGATATATTATATCAACAAACATATAATATTTACCTGTCAAAACCAAGTATCTGAAAATAACAAGGTTACGGGATATTTGTCACGACCTCGGAAACCAGACGATATCGAATAGGTAAACGATTCAAATACAGGCATATATCAATTCAATGTCTTTCGAAAAATGTCAACTATCCGGATGGTTTGGTGTTGATAACTTTTTAGCAAAAACCTTGTCACGCGTTACAAGTCACCTGGAACCGTGGTATTCTTTTATCCCTGCCGTGACCGGTGAACTCCGTAAAGTTCCTTTCTTTAATGTAAAGTGTGATGAATGGTGATCTCCTCTCCTGTAAATGCAGAAGGAGTGGGAAGATACTGCTCGACACCGGTTGCCATACTTTTCACCCGTCACATGTATTCCCCGTCAGCCGGAACAAACTACAGAAGGAATCTGAAAAAAGAACAAAGTAATTTAAGTCTTTGGTCATTGGTCCTTATCTTCAAATCTTCAAATTGTTATTTCGTCACCACCACGATCTTAAAGGTTCCGGGGGTAATGGTCTGTTGTTCAGGACAGGAAAGACGCAAGAAAAAAAGGAAAGTGCGTTTTATTCATTATCTTATATTTAAAATATTTTTCAATAACACCGTCAATGAGACTTTATTGAAAGGTTTTGAAATATAATCATTGCATCCTGACTCTATTGCCTTTTCCCTGTCACCAGTTAGTCCATAAGCTGTTTGTGCAACAATGACCATATCTTTGTTAAATTGCCGGATTTGTCTGGTGGCTTCATATCCGTCCATTTCGGGCATTCTAATATCCATCAGAACCAAATCGATGTCAGGATTATTACGGCAAATTTCAACAGCTTCACCACCGGTTCTTGCTTTTAAAACTTCTTTACTTAACATTTTGATTGCCATTGTAATCAGCATTTCCGATGGTTCGTCGTCTTCAGCAACTAATATTTTCAGCTTTTTAATTTGATTCTTTTCTCCATCTGCCGGATCAATGTTTTTTGTGACATTCATTTCCTTCGGTTCACCATCGGAAGGAATGGTGAAATAAAATATTGAACCTTTACCATTCTCGCTTTCCATCCAAATTCTTCCACCCAGCATTTCCACATAAGCTTTCGAAATGGATAATCCCAATCCTGCTCCATCATAATTCCGGGAAATCAACTCGCTGCCTTGCCTGAATCTTTCAAAAATGATTTTCTTCTGTTCCTGTGGAATGCCCATACCTGTATCTTTTACAAAGAATTCAAAGAATTTTCCTTTTTTCTCATATCCAAATTCAATTGAGCCTGCATGGGTAAATTTAATGGCATTTTTTAAAAGGTTGGTAAGAATAGCATAGATTTTCTCGCGGTCTGTTTTAATGATGGATTCTTCTGCCGGTAACGAATTTTTAAAGAAAATTTTTATTCCTTTTTGCTCAACATCTCGTTTGAAAAAGGTATAAATGTATTCGATTTGTTCGTTTATATTCGTCTCTGAAACAGAAATTTCCATTTGTCCCGACTCTACTTTTGAGATACTAATTATGTCGTTGATGATACTGAGCATACGGGCGCCACTTTTCTCGATGATGCTGATATACCTTTTTTGTTTTTCACCAGTTAACTCCGGTTCTTTAAGCAGTCCGACAAAGCCCAGGATACCATTCATGGGAGTTCTGATTTCATGGCTCATATTGGCAAGGAATGCTGATTTCAGACGGTCGCTTTCTTCGGCGCGCTCTTTGGCTATTATAAGTTCATCTTCCGCCAGTTTGCG
>Ga0172371_10005094_pt1 | contig 19613 bp, 17 predicted proteins | sample Lak12m_FD_114543 | JGI IMG/M metagenome (GOLD analysis project Ga0172371, IMG submission 114543) | Freshwater microbial communities from Kabuno Bay, South-Kivu, Congo - kab_022012_12m | ecosystem: Environmental > Aquatic > Freshwater > Lake | place: Democratic Republic of the Congo: South-Kivu... | reverse complement strand
GCCGGCACCGTTCCCTTGTACGTCCTTCCTCTGCAACAATGACATCTTGCGTGCTCCGATCGCGCCCTTCTGCTCAGTGATTCCTCAGCCGTGATCGTCTCACGTCAGCTTGGCAGAGAGGGGGGCGCTGGCGATGGTCGCCGACAATCTCGTCCTGCTGGGTGGCGCCGCCGTCCCGGCACTGCTGAGCATGATGCGCCGCGACGACGACCCCAAAGCGGTCGCCGCGGCGGCACGGATCCTGGGCGAGGTGCGCGACCCGCGAGCCACCGAGGCGCTGCTCGACGTGGCTCGCCTCTCAGTGGACATCGATGCCCGGGCGCAGGCGGTCGCGGCGCTCGGCAAGACCGGTGGCGCGGACGCGGTCCGCACCCTGCTGAGCGCGCTCCGCGACCCGGCGTGGGAGGTCCGGGCGCAGGCTGCCAAAGGACTGGGTCACCTCGGCGACCAGACAGCGGCGCCCGGCCTGCAGCGCGCCATGCCCGACCCGAGCTGGTGGGTGCGCGTCAACTGCAGCGAGGCCCTGGCACAGCTCGGCGAGCCGGGACGGCTCGCCCTGCGGCAGGTCGCCGGTGGCGACGACCGCTATGCCGCCGAGCAGGCGCGCGCCGTCCTCACACGGCTGGCCACCGCCGCCGCCCGCACCGCGGGTGAGGCGGCGGCACGAGCCAGGCATCACGACGCGTCGGCCGCGGCGGTCGGCAGCGGCGGCCGTCCCCATGTCGCCGGCGCCGGTGGAGGCGCGACGACGCCGCGTCCGGCGGCACGACTTGCGGGGATGGAGCAGCTGTGACCCTCATCGTCGAGATCGTCAGCTGGCTCGCCATCGTGTACTTCGCGGCGCTCAACCTCACCTACGCAGCGCTGATCGTCCTCTCCTTCGTCGAATCCGGCCATCACGAACGCCGGGCCCGCTACGGCGGCTACGACATCCTGTTCCGCTCCCCGTTCACCCCGCCGGTCTCGGTGCTGGTCCCCGCGTTCAACGAAGAGTCGACCATCGTCGACTCGGTACGTGCCCTGCGCTTCCTCGAGTACGGCGAGTACGAGGTGATCGTGATCGACGACGGCTCCACAGACGGTACCTTCACGGCCCTGCGCGATGCCTTCGACCTTGAGGAGCAGAGCGCTCCCATCCGCCGCCGGCTGGAGACGGAGACGGTGACCGGCGCCTACGTGTCACGCACGTGGAGCGGGCTGCACGTGCTCCGCAAGGCCAACGGCGGCAAGGCCGACGCCCTCAACGCCGGCATCAACGTGGCGCGATTCCCCATCTTCTGTGCCGTCGACGCCGACGCCATCCTTGAGAAAGACGCCCTGCTGCGGGTCGTCAAGCCCTTCATGGAGCACCCGGCCGAGACTGTCGCGGCGGCGGGCATAGTCCGCGTCCTCAACGGCTGCCGCGTGTCCGCCGGCGCCGTCGAGTCGGTCCATGCGCCGTGCCGCCTGCTGCCCCTGGTGCAGAGCGTGGAGTACCTGCGCGCCTTCCTGGCCGGCAGGACCGCCTGGAGCCGTCTGGGCGCGCTCTTCATCATCTCCGGCGCCTTCGGCGTCTTCCGCAAGGAGGCGGTCGTGGAAACCGGAGGCTACCGGACCGACACCGTCGGCGAGGACATGGACCTGGTGCTGCGCCTGCACCAGACGATGCGCTGGGCCCGCCGCCCGTACCGCATGGTCTTTGTGCCCGACCCGGTGGTCTGGACGCAGGTGCCGGAGCGGCTGCACGACCTCGGCCGGCAGCGCAACCGCTGGCAACGCGGCCTTCTGGAGTGCCTGGTCCACGGCAAGGGGATGCTGGGCAACCCACGCTACGGCGTCCTCGGCTGCCTGGCGCTGCCGTACAACTGGCTGTTCGAGGTGCTGGGGCCGTTCGTCGAGATCGCCGGATACCTGGCTGTCATCGCCGGCGCCGCGACCGGGATACTCGACCTCCGCTACCTCGGCCTGTTCTTCCTGCTCGCGGTCGGCTGCGGGATGGCGCTCTCCATCTCGGCGATCCTGCTGGAGGAGACGCGGCTGCACCGCTACCGGTCGCCCGGCGATGTGACCCGCCTGCTGCTGGCCGCACTGGCCGAGAACCTCGGCTACCGTCAGCTCACGGCGGTCTGGCGCGTGTGGGCGACGGTCGACTACCTGCGCGGCGCCGGCGGCTGGGGACACATCGAACGGCGCCGCCTGGCAACCGAGCCGGCCGGCGGAGCGGCCGGCGGCGAGAAGCTCACCATGCAGGCACCTCCGGCGCTCCGGTCCGACAACGCCGACCGACGCCTCTCCTGACGGAGCGCCGTTGCGGCGACCGGCGGGGGCCGCCGGCTGAAGCGCGGTCCCCGGTTCGCCGAGCGGCAGGCGACCTCAGAGGTCGCCGCCGCTGCGGAACTCGCCGCGAGCAGCGGCCGCGCGGGCCAGCAAGGCCCGCGCCCTGGCCCGCAGCTCCCGCAGCATGAACGGCTTGGTGACGTAGTCGGTGGCGCCCATCCGGAAACAGGCGACGATGTCGTCTTCGCCGCTGCGCGCGGTCAGGACCAGCACCGGCAGCCGCTCCAGGCGGCCGCTCCGATGAAGCGCCGTGAGCACGTCGAGCCCGCTGACTCGCGGCATCATGAGATCGAGGATGAGGAGATCCGGCTCCAGCTCGGCGAGCAGCCTGAGCGCCTCGTCGCCGTCGTCGGCCACGCGGACGTCGCAACCGTCGGCCTCGAGCGCGTGGCGTACCACTCCCTGCACGTCCGGGCTGTCCTCGGCCACCACCACCAGCGGCGGGCGGGCGGACGGCGGCCCGTCCCGCCGGTGGTCGTCCGGACCCGGATCGGGCTTGCCGCTCCCGGCCCGGTCCGCGGGGGGACGCGCCTCGCCAGATCCGCGACCGGGGACACGGGTCACGTGATCGTCATTCGACCGGTACAACGTCCAGCTCCGTGACGGCGGTGGTCTGGAACAGACGCTCTGCCTCGTCCGGGTCGAGGACGCCGGCCCCGGAGCGCTGCGTGTTGGCGGCCGCGCAGGCGAGCGCCCGGCGCAGGCACTCAGTCGGCTCCACACGCTGGTAGCGGAAGGCGATGAAGCCGCCCAGGAAAGCGTCCCCTGAGCCGACGGTGCTGACGATGGTCGTAAGGCGCGGTACGGTCGCCTTGTAGATGTGGTAGCGCTTGCCGCGACGCAGGCGGGCATAGCAGCCCTCGCGCGACTTGATGATGGCGTTCTGGGCTCCGAGGTCGCAGATGAGCCCCGTGGCGTGGACGATGTCGTCTTCGCTGTTGAACTCGTGCATCACGAGGTCTTCGGCCTCGCGGATGTTCGGCGTCACCAGCCACGGCTTGGCCTTGACGCCGCGACGCAGCGGTTCGCCGTACGTATCGAGCGCCACGAAGCAGCGCCGCCTGGCAAGCAGGCGGATGATCTGTGCGTAATAGTCCTCCGGGACCTTGCGCGGCAGAGAGCCGGCGAGCACCACGTAGCGAGCCCCTTTGGCGAGGTGGTCGATCTCCGCCGTGAGGCTTGCGAGCTCGTCGTCGGCGACGACGGGCCCGTACTCGATGATCTCGGTCTGGCTCATCGTGGTGGGATCGATGACGGCGGTCGAGGTACGCGACTCGTCGGCGATGCGCACGAAGTCGTTGAGCATCTTCTCCCTCGCCAGACCCTCGAGGATCTGCTGGCCGGCGCGACCCCCGAGCAGCCCCGTGGCGATGACCGGCTGGCCGACCGCACCGACCGCACGCGCAACGTTGACCCCCTTGCCGCCCGGCAGCGCCAGGCTCTCGCTGGCGCGATGGCGAAAACCGGTCTGGAAGTTCGGGACGGTGAGGGTCTTGTCGATGGCGGCGTTGGCTGTGACCGTGATGATCATGGCCCCGTCTCAGCACGTGGGCGGACGGCGCAGGAACGCTGCCGCCGAGCTCCCTATTAGAGTGGGCGGATTATAGCATGCGTCGATGGCCCGCCACTGATCTCCGGCTGGCGGCGCACCGAACGTCTGCCGCTGGGCGACCCCGGCCGATCGAGGCGGCTCCGGCGACGGCATCCGGGCGGCCGCCGACCGGATGCTGTTCGCCCGCCGCCTGCCTCGTCGACAGGCCGCCGCCGCGCCTTGACAGCTTCCGGTCGCGGGAGTAGCTTGCGCTGTGGCCCAGTGGGTCACAATCCTCGTTAGGTGAGGCTCCAGCGCATTCACAGGCCGCTGCCCGGAAACGTCCAGAGACGCCAACGGGTAGAACAGGCACTACCGGTCCAAGGTCTTGCCCAAAGCGGCTGAGGGGCGACGTCGGGTACACGACCGACGTTGCGGCCTCTACGGTGCGCTGTGCTAAAGCTCGGACGAGTGAGGATCGCCCCAGCTTGCCGCGTCTGCGCGGAGCCTTTCCTTGCGAGGAGAGGCTCTTTTCACGTCGGCCGCCGATCACGGCCCGACCGGACGCACGGAGAGGGGTGAGGCCATGTTCTACCTGAGTCGACTGCTCGGTCAGCCGGTCCGCGACGTCAGCAGCCAGCCGGCCGGCACCCTGCAGGACCTGGTCGTCCTCTGCTCGGGTACCTACCCGCGCGTCACGGCGCTGGTGCTCAAGCGTCGCGGCCGCCGGGCACTGGCCGACTGGTCGTCGGTGGCCAGCATCGAGGAGTCGGGCTGCATCCTGGCCGTCCCCGGCGCCGAGCTGCACGACCGCGAGATCACCGACGAGGAGCTGCTGCTGAGCGAGCGGTTCCTCGACAAGCAGCTCGTCGACCGCGACGGCCGCAAGGTGATCCGCGTCAACGACATCCAGCTGTCGCGCACCGGAGACGACCTGTACGTGGTCGGCGTCGATATCTCGAGCGGTGCGCTCCTGCGCCGCCTGGGGCTCGCCAAGGTCGGCGAGCGCCTGACCAAGCGCCCGCGGGCACGCCTCATCGACTGGCGCACCATCGACATCTCGGAGAGCGACGACGCCAGCGTACGCCTCACTGTCCCTCGCGGCGATCTCTCGCTGCTCCACCCGGCCGACATCGCCGACGTGGTGCACGAGCTGACCCCCGAGGAACGCGCCGCCGTCCTCGAGGCGCTGGAAGACGAGGTAGCCGCCGACGCCATGGAAGAGATGCACCCGTCGTTCCAGACGGCGGTGCTCACCGACCTGCCGGACGACGAGGCCGCCAACCTGCTCTCCAACATGGCCCCGGACGACGCCGCCGACCTTCTGGCCGACCTCCCCGACGACCGTCGCGAGGCGCTGCTGGCGCTCATGAAGGAGGAGGACGCCGAGGACGTCGAGGAGCTGCTCGCGTACCCCGAGCACTCGGCCGGCGGCATCATGACGCCGGACTTCGCCACCGTACCGCCGGGCGTGACCGCCGAGGAGGCGCTCGAACTGCTGCGCACGCAGTCGGAAGACGTCGAGACCATCTACTACATCTACGTCCTCGACAAGGCCGGGCATCTGCGCGGCGCCTTCAGCCTGCGCGACCTGATCACGGCGCCGTCCAGGCGCAAGGTCCGCGAGTTCATGACCACCGATCTGGTCGCCGTGCGCACCGACGGCGGCGAGGAAGAGATCACCGAGCTGATCGCCAAGTACAACCTGCTCGCCCTGCCGGTCGTCGACGACGACGACAAGCTGCTCGGCATCATCACCGTCGACGACGCCATCGACCTCGTGCTTCCATTAGCCTGGAAGAAGCGGCTGCCGCGCATCTTCCACTGAGGGTGACTCATGAAGCTGTCGGCCGCCAAGCACGGAGTCGGTGCGGCCGTCCGCAGGCTTGGCCGCTCGCGTCTGGTCCTCTTCCTCGCCGTCATGGGTCCGGGGATCATCGCTGCCAACGCCGGCAACGATGCCGGCGGCGTCACCACGTGGTCGATCATCGGCTCCAGGTACGGGTACAGCCTCACGTGGCTGCTGATCGTGATCACACCGATGCTCTTCGTGGCCCAGGAGATGAACGCCCGCATCGGCATCGTCACCGGGAAAGGCCTGGCGGCTCTGATCCGCGAGCGCTTCAGCCTCAAGGTCACGGCCTTTGCGATGCTGGCGACCATGATCGCCAACTTCGGCACCACGCTCTCGGAGTTCGCCGGGGTCGCCGCCGCCTCGCAGCTCCTGCACGTGCCGACCTGGGTCGGCGTCCCGGCCGTCGCCGTCGGCCTCTGGTTCCTGGTGACCAAGGGCTCGTACCGCAAGGTCGAACGCGTCTTCCTGGCATTGAGCCTGATCTACGGCACGTACATCGTCTCGGGACTCATGGCCGGCCCCGACTGGACTGCGGCCGCCCAGGGGGTGGTCCCTTCACTGGAGATCACGGAGACGTGGCTGATCGTGGTCATGGCCGCCATCGGCACCACCATCACGCCCTGGGGGCAGTTCTTCATCCAGGCCGCAGTCGTTGACAAGCGCATCTCGATCCACGACCTCACGCTCAACCGGCGCGAGGTCATGATCGGCGCCTTCCTCACCACGCTGGTCGACTTCTTCATCGTGGTCGCCTGCGCCGAGACGCTGTTCCGCAAAGGGATCGTCGTCGAGACGGCGGCGGAGGCCGCGCAGGCGCTGGAGCCGCTCCTGGGGGCCGGCGCCAAGTATCTGTTCGCCGTCGGCCTGCTCAACGTGTGCATCCTGGCCGGCGCGATCCTGCCACTGGCCACCGCCTACGTGGTCTGCGAGGCCTTCGGCTTCGAGGCCGGGCTGGACCACTCGTTCTCCGAGGCGCCGGTCTTCAACGGCATCCTGACCGGCTTCATCATCCTGCCGGCCGTCATCACGCTGATCCCCAGCCTGCCCCTCGTCGATATCATCGTGCTCACCCAGACCGTCAACGGCGTGCTGCTGCCGGTCATCCTCATCTTCGTGCTGAAGATCGTGAACTCGCCGGACGTGATGGGCGAGCACGTCAACACGCGCCTGTTCAACGTCGCAGCCTGGACCTTCGCGATCGCCCTGATCGCCCTCAGCGTGGTCCTGGTCGTGACCAGCCTGCCGCTGCCGTTCCTCGACTGAGCCCTGCAGACACCCTGCTGCCCCCCGTGCCCTCCCGCCGACCGCGCCGCCACCGGATCACCACGACCCGCACGGTAGTACCTGTGGTAGCATCCCGCGATCGGGGATGGAGTCCCCCGTTGAGCGCCCCACCCGGGGCTGATGGCTCCTACGGCGCGTCTCCACGACGCCCTCAGGACCAGCGCAGAGGAGGGACTCCGTCATGCAGCAGCTCTTCGCCGTCGCCGCCCTCTGGCTCGGCCTCGCCGTCGTCTCCGCCGTCATCGCCTACCACCTCCGCATCGCCGTCGCTCTGGTCGAGATCTGCGTCGGCGTGGTCGTGGCGGCCGTCGCGACGCAGTACGGATGGTTCGACGCGCTCGGCTCCCAGGAGGAGTGGCTGCGCTTCCTCGCGTCCACCGGCGCTGTGCTGCTCACCTTCCTGGCCGGCGCCGAGCTCGACCCGCAGGTGGTACGCACCAAGCTGACCGAGATCTCGGTCGTCGGGCTCATCGGCTTCCTGGCGCCCTTCCTCGGTTGCGCGGCACTCGCCTACTGGGGTCTGGGATGGAGCACGCAGGCGAGCCTGCTGGCCGGCGTGGCGCTCTCGACCACGTCCATGGCCGTGGTGTATGCGGTGATGCTTGAGACCGGCTTCAACCGTACCGAATTCGGCAAGGGCATCCTCGGAGCCTGCTTCGTCAACGATCTCGGCACGGTCATCGCGCTCGGTCTGCTGTTCTCGCCGTTCACCTACCGCACCGCCGTGTTCATAGTCGGCACGGCAGCGGTCCTGATCGCGCTGCCGTACGTGATCCGCCGGCTCACCCATGTCTACGGTCACCGCACGGCCGCCATACGCACCAAGCTGGTGATGGTCGTGCTGCTGGGCCTCGGCGCGCTGGCCTTCTGGTCAGGCAGCGAGGCGGTACTGCCCGCCTACATCGCAGGCATGGCACTCGCGGGGAGTGCGGCACAGGACCACCACTGGATCCGCAGGCTGCGTACGCTGACCGTCGGCTTCCTGACGCCGTTCTACTTCCTGCGTGCCGGCATGCTGGTGAGCATCGGCGCCATCGTCGCGGCGCCGCTGGTGCTGCTCCTGCTGTTCGCCGGCAAGGTCGGCGCCAAGGTCTTCGGCCTCTACCCCTTCATCGCCCGCTTCCGCAGAGACCGCAAGGAGCGCTGGTACTACACCCTCATGATGTCGACCGGCCTGACCTTCGGTACCATCTCGGCCCTCTACGGGCTCACCAACGGCATCATCTCAGCGGAGCAGTACTCGTACCTGGTGATCGTGGTGATCGGCACCGCGGTGATCCCGACGCTGATCGCCAGCCTGGCGTTTCTGCCGCGCCATCTGCTGCCCGAACGCGAGGCTCCGGCCATGGCGCTGCCGGAGGAGGCGCCGGAGCAGGTCCTGACCGCCGTGCACGAGGAGCTGGACCTGGAGATGGAGGAGGCGGAAGAGGTCGGCGAAGAGGGATGAGCGTCATGCGCAGCCCGACCGTCGGCCTTCCGACGGCCATTCCGCCCGACACGACGCGCTGCGACGCGCCGTCAGTGCTCTTCGGCGATCTGTTCGCCGATGAGCTGCAGGTCGAGCCCCCCGCACTTCGGGCACGCCAAGGGCTCGTCCTCGATGTCCAGCTCGACTTCCTCGAACCGGGCACCACAGTCCTCGCACTCGTAGATCCTGTCCATGGTGCCCTCCTTCCCCATGTGCGTTCTACCCGCATGCCGCGCGACGCAAATGTCGGCCGGGCCGGCGGGCGTCGGCCGGGCCGGCGGGCGGTAGACACGTGTCGACCGCCCGACAGGACGCGGCGGCTTGGCGGAAGACGGCAGCCCGGCGGGTCAGAGCTTGCCGAGCAGCGAGAGCAGCGTGTGGCGGTAGCGTGGCGCGCGGACGGGGTCCCATGCCTGGGGGAACGTCCGCACCAGACGGGCCAGCTCCATCTGCTTGTAGGCCATGTAGTTGGCCACGCCGGGGGCGACGATCAGGTCGGTACCCTGCTCGGCGCGGGCGCGCTTGCCGGCCGCCCGCCCCCATCCCTCGCCGGACAGGAAGTCGCGCAGGATACCGCTGGTGACGACCGCGTCCTGCAGATCGCCGAGGTGGTCCTGCAGACCCTTGACGGTGTGGATCACCAGCTTGCCGCCCGGCCCCAGCACCTCGGTGAAGAACTCGAGCGTATAGCGCAGGTACTTGCCGGCGATACGGAGCTGGTGCAGGCGCGTCAACGGGACCCCGGGGCCGGTGACCCACTCGTCGTAGGCCAGCACGTTGGCCAGCTCGGTCAACACCACCGGCGGCAGCGCGATGTTGATCCGGCGGCCGCAGGGCGAACCGTCGGCGGAGAAGTCGGGCACGGCGCCGGCTCCTCGCTTCTCCAGGAACTCGCCGAAGCCGTCGACGAAGCTGCGGAAGTCGCCGCCGTCGAGCCACTCGATCATGCGCTCGCGGCGCCGCTCGCGCTCCACCCGCCAGGCGTCGAAGAGCGGCTCCAGCTCGTCGCGGCGGTCCTCGGGCAGCTCGTCCAGATAGTGCTCGGCTTTCTCGTGGAAGACATCGAGGTCGCGCACGGCGCCGAGCAGCCGGCCGGTGCGCCGCAGGCTCTTGAGATGAGGACGGTAGGCCTTCTCGTCGACGTACGGTCCGAAGACGGTCAGCGCGGCGCGCATGCGCCGTGTCGCCACCCGCATGTCGTGCAGCTCCTCGTAGTCGACGCCGGCCCGCGTACCGTCCTCATGGGCCAGCATCCGCTGGAAGTGGAAGAGGACCGTCTTGCGGGCCGCCTCGGACATGAGGTCGTCCGGCTCGATGCCGGGCGTCTTGCGGCGGCGCTTCGGATCTTCAGCGACCGGCGTTTCTTCCGGGATACCGGCGGCGGTCGCGGCCGACGTCTTCTCCGGGACATCGGCGACGATCGCGGGCGACTCGACACTACCGGCCGGCTCGGGATCCGCGGCCGGCTCGGTAACGCCGGCCGGCTCGTCGGCGGCCACGGCTCGCGTCTCGGGTCCGGCCGAGGCGGGCCGACCATCGGCCGTCAGCAGCGCCTGAGCGCGGGCGAACTTGGACTGGGTCTCCGGCGTCAGCTTCCAGTGATCGCTCAGATGACGGCTGAGCGCCTGCAGATCGTCTTCGGTGGCCTGCGGCCGCAGCTCGGCCTCGATCTCGTGGTAGCGGTGCGTGCCGGCGGCCGTCTCGACGGTCACGGTGTCCAGACTGACCTCGGCGACCAGCCGATCGCCGTCGAAGGCATCGCGCGCGATGCGTCGCTGGACCAGCGTGACGACCGTTTGCAGCGACCGGCCGCCGACCAGCGCCGAGAGCCGGCGACGCAGCGGTCCCGGCGGCAGCGCCTTGACGACCAGGCCGCCCGACCGCAGGTCGACCGGCACCGCGGCATCTGACGGTGACCCGGCCTGCCGAACGTCTGTGGTGGCGGCCGGATCGTCGGCGGCCAGATCGAGCTCGATCTCCTCACGCCGGAGGGCCGTCTCGCCGTGAGCCGTGCCGCCCGGGACGGCGGCTGCATCGGCGGCACCTTCGGCGAAGCCTGCAGCCGGGCCGCCCGGATCCGGGTCCTTCGTCGATGTTGCCCGCTTCGCAGAGCCCCGCTTCGCTGCCGCCGTCTTCGGTGCCGCCTGTTTGAGAGTCACGGTGACCATGTCGTCCCAGTCGCGCCGCCGCAGCGTGTACCCGGCGGCGGCCACGGCGCCGTCCTCGGTGTCGAGGTAGGCATCGCGCAGCTCACGCTCGACACCGGCCATGAGACGGTAGCCGGCGAGATCCTCGGCGGCTGCCAGCCTCTCATACGTCTCCTCGTCGGGGACGCCGAACTTGACCTCGACTTCCATCGTCTTTCGCTTCCTCTCTCGCGGACGCCCGGCCGCCCGGGACCGGACCGGATCCCGTGAGCCCGACGGCGTACGTCGGTCAGCAGGCCAGGGCCGCCGACGGTATCAACCAGACCAGATGGCCCCGCCGCACCGAGTGATCCGGCAGGTCCACTCGCGCCAGAGCGCCCTTCTTCAGCACGATGCGGCTGCCGCCGGTGAGGCCGCTGATGATCTCGCTGAAGTCGGGCTCGTGCCCGACGAAGAGGATCGCCGCCGCGTGGTCGTTCTCGCGCACCAGCTCCTCCAGGGTGTCGAGGTCGAGTCCGACCGCCAGGCGCTCGTCGTGCAGCAGGCGGCCACGCAGGTCGAGCCGTTCGGCGACAATATCCGCGGTCTGCACGGCGCGCACCAGCGGGCTGGTGATGATGACCGTCGGGTCGAGAGTCATGCGCCGCAGGCTGTCGGCCTCGGCCCGCACGAGCTCGACGCCCTCTTCCGTGAGCGGTCGCTGAGCGTCGTCGCCGCCCCACTCGTCGCGCGCGACCGCACGGCCGTGGCGGAGGAAGTACAGACGCATCTCAGGCCTCCTTGCTCAACCGCGGCTCTCTCGTTCGGCCGCGGCCTTCTCCTGGTGGTAGGCGATGAACCACTCCATCGCGTTCAACGGCTCTTCGCCCGATGCCGGACGCACACGCTCGTACGATCCATCGGCGTGCATGCGGCGCGCCTTGACGTTGTCGCGCAGGTACGTGGCCAGGATCTCGTCGCGCAGCCGCCGCACGATACCCTGATCGACGACCGGGAAGATGATCTCGACGCGCCGGTTGAGGTTGCGCGGCATCAGATCGGCACTGCCCACGTAGACCTCTTCGGCGCCGCCGTTGTTGAACCAGTAGATGCGGCTGTGCTCGAGAAAGCGTCCGACGATGCTGGTGACGGTGATGTTCTCGCTGACGCCGGGGATGCCGGGTCGCAGGCAGCAGATGCCGCGCACGAGCAGCTCGCACCTCACGCCGGCCTGCGAGGCCTCGTACAGCAGGCGGATGAAGCGCTTGTCCACCAGAGCGTTCATCTTGAAGACGAGATGGCCGCTGCCGTCCCGCTTCTGATGCTCGATCTCGCGCCGGATGAGCTCTTCCATCCCCGGCCGCAGCGTACGCGGGGCCACCATCAGCTTGCGATAGCTGTTGACGGTCGCGTAGCCGGTGAGGCTGTTGAACGCCTCGCTGGCATCGGCGCACATCTCCTCGTCACACGTCATGTAGTCGAGGTCGGTGTACAGCTTGGCGGTGGTGGCGTTGTAGTTGCCGGTACCCACATGCAGGTAGCGGCGGATGGAGTCGCCCTCCTTGCGCACCACCATCGCCACCTTGGAGTGCGTCTTGAGCCCGACGAGCCCGTAGACCACGTGCGCCCCCTCGGCCTCCAGCGCCTTGGCCCATTCGATGTTGGGCTCCTCGTCGAAACGCGCCTTGAGCTCCACGAGGACGGCGACCTCCTTGCCGTTGCGGGTCGCTTCCAGGAGGGCCTCGACGACCGGGGCGTGCCGGCCGACGCGGTAGAGCGTCGACTTGATGGCCAGGACGTTGGGGTCTGTGGCCGCCCGGCGGAAGAGGTCGAGCACCGGCAGGAACGACTCGTAGGGCCGGTGCAGCAGGACGTCACGCTGACGTATCACGGCGAACGGGCTGGCACCGTCCTCGAACTCGACCGGCACCGCCGGCACGAACGACGGGTCCTTGAGATCGGGCCGGTCGACGGCCACCAGGTCCCAGAGACCGCTGGTGCCGAGCGGCGGATCGACCTCGATGAGGTCGGCCCGGTCCAGCTCCAGGTTCTTGACGAGGATGTCGCGGACGAACGGCGGCGTACCGGTGATGATCGAGCAGCGCACCGCCTGACCGAAGCGCCGCCGGCGCACGCCTTCCTCCATGGTCTCGAGCAGATCGTCGGCCTCCAGCTCCTGTATCTCCATCTCCGCGTCCCGTGTGATGCGGAACGGCCAGGAACCGATGATCTCGTGACCCGGGAAGAGCCGGTCGAGATGGGCGGCGATGATCTCGTCGGTCCACACGAGGTAGTGGTGCGTCGGCCCGTCTTCACCAGCCGCGCCGCTCGGCGGGCCGACGCTGACGAAGCGGGACAGCGTGCTCGGGACCTTGACGCGGGCGAACGCGTTGTCGCCTTCCGGCTGCCGCGGGTCGTGAAGGAGCACGGCCAGATTGAGGCTCAGGTTCGAGATGAACGGGAAAGGACGGCCGGGGTCGAAGGCCAGCGGCGTGAGCACGGGAAAGATGTGCTCGTCGAAGTCGGCGGCCGCCACCGCGCGCTGGCGTTCATCGAGGTCGTCGTAGGAGAGGACGTGCACGCCGGCCGCCACCAGCTCCTCGAAGAGCTCCTCGAGACACCCGCGAGCCCGGCGCATCAGATCGAAGGCGCGCTCGCGGGCGGCGGCCAGCGTCTCGGCCGGCGTCATGCCGTCGGCCGAGCGCTCGGTGACGCCGGCCGCGACCTGCTGCATGAGCCCGGCGATGCGGACCATGAAGAACTCGGCCAGGTTGGAGCCGAGGATGGCGATGAACTTGACGCGCTCGAGCAGCGGGTTCTGCGGGTCCCCTGCCTCTTCGAGCACTCGAGCCTGGAACGCGAGCATGCTCAGCTCGCGGTTGATGAACAGGGCGGGGTCGCTGAGATCGACGACCGCCTGGTCGGATCCGGCGCCGGCGGGAGCCACGGCCGCGGCCGCCACGACAGCCTCGGACGCCGTCTGCGGCTGCTTCGCCTCCGGCTCGCTCTGCATGTCACTCACGCTGACTCCCTCCTCGGCCCGGAACGGCGCCGGTCATGGACGCCCCGCGGGCACGGCGACCGAGACACCAGCACCGGTCGGCGAACACGTCACGATAGCCTATCCTACGGCTCATTTGTTAAGGCGTGGCGCCGGCCGCTCCGCCCGGCCGGCTCGCCCGCGGGCCGCTACTCGACCCGCAGCGTGCCGTCGTGGCGCGTGAGCGGCTCCACGTGCACCAGCACATCGACGTTGGGCAGGCAGGCGCGGATGTCTTCTGCGATGTGGTGAGCGGCGTCGTGTGCCTCGCCGATCGACAAGTCGTCGGCCACCTGGACGTGCAGGTCGATGTACCGGTGGCTGCCGGCCCGCCGGGCGCGCAGCTTGTGATAGTCGACGATGACGGCGCCGCGGTGCTCGCCGACGCACCGCTGCACCAGCTCCATCTCGTCGGCCGGCAACGCCTCGTCGAGCAGCACGCGAGTCGAGGCCATGATGAGCCTCACGGCGGTCACCAGGATGAGCAGCGCGATAGCGATGGCGAAGGCCGGATCGAGCCACGTCTGACCGGTGAGGCGGACCAGGATGAGGCCGACGACGACCCCGAGCGACGTGTAGACGTCGGTGCGCAGGTGGGCCGCGTCGGCCTCCAGCGCCGCCGACTCCGTGCGCCGCGCCGTCGGATAGAGGACGCCCTGCGAGACGAGCAGGTTCACCAGCGCCGAGAAGCCCATCACGCCGACCGCCAGCCACAGGTGATCGATGGTCACGCCGTCGATCAGCTTGCGGATGCCCTCATAGATGATCACGACCGCGGCGGCGAAGATGAGCAGCGCCTCGATGATGCCCGAGAGGTTCTCGATCTTGCTGTGTCCGTAAGGGTGGCGCTCATCGGGCGGGCGGGCGGCGGCCCGCACCGAGAAGAAAGCGATGAGCGCCGCGGCCAGGTCGGAGGCCGAGTGCGCCGCCTCCGAGAGGATGCTGATGGAGCCGGAAAGGAAGCCGACGATGAGCTTGAGCAGCACGAGCAGGCTGTTGGACGCTATGGACAGTGCGGCGGCACGCATCTTGGCGCGGTCGGCGCGGTCGTCCACCGGCGGGCCGCTGACTGCGGCACGCCGGCGCCCGGTGCCGGGCGCCTCGCCGGTCACCGCGACCGGCTCGCCGCCGGTCTCAGCTCTGTCGGCGCCGTCCGGCATCGCCTCTGCCCTGCCTCTGGAGAGTCTCCAGGAGCGCGCGACCGGCCAGCGCCCGGTGACTGGCGCGGTCCTTCTGCTCCTGTGACAGCTCCGCGACCGTCAGCCGGTCGCCGTCGGGAACGAACACCGGGTCGTAGCCGAACCCGCCGTCGCCGCTTGGCGACGTTGCGATGACACCCCACCACTCGCCGCGCACGATGGTCTCGGCCATGTCCGGCGCGACGGCAGCGAGCACACAGACGAATCGCGCCCGTCTCGAAAAGGAACCCTCAGCCTCAAGTTGAACCAGAAGCTTAGCGTTGTTGTCGGCGTCGGTGGCATCCTCGCCGGCGTAGCGCGACGAGAGCACGCCGGGCCGCCAGCCGAGTGCCTCGACCTCGAGCCCGGAGTCGTCGCCGATGAAGTAGTCGGGCCGGTCCGACCCTGCCACGACGGCCGCGGCCGCCGCCGCCCCGGTGGTGACGGCCTGCGCCAGGGCCAGCGCCTTGCCGAGAGCGTTCTCGGTGAACGACGTCTCGCCTTCCGGCGGCAGCAGGATGCCCGCCGGCATCGCGACGACCTGATGCGGCGCCAGGATGCTGCGGAACTCATGCAGCTTGTGGCGGTTCCCGCTGGCCAGCACGAAGCGCACGTCAGATCTCCCCCGCCGCCCGCACGCGATCCGTTCTCGAGATCCGCACGTCAGCCCTCGCGAGCAGCCGGGTCCAGGGCCGCCATGACCGTCCTGGTCTGTGCCCCGGTGACCTGTGCCGCTCCGGCGACGCCCAGATCCATGAGACGGTCGAAGAGCGAGCGCTCGAACGGGTCGCCCTCGGCCGTCGCCTGCACCTCGATGATCCGTCCCGTGCCGGTCACCACCAGGTTCATGTCGACCGACGCAGCCAGATCCTCCTTGTAGTCGAGGTCCAGCAGCGGCTCGTCGTCGACCACGCCGACCGCCACGGCCGCCAGCGAGTCGAAGAGCGGCAGCTCCTTGAGACGCTCGGCGTCGCGGATCTTCGCCAGTGCCAGGTGCAGCGCCACATAGCCGCCGCTGATGGCGGCCACCCTCGTACCACCGTCTGCTTGCAGGACGTCGCAGTCGATGTAGATGGTGCGGTCGGGGACCATCCCCATGTCGGTGACGGCACGCAGGCTGCGGCCGATCAGACGCTGGATCTCCTGGGTGCGGCCGCTCTGGCGACCGCTGACCGCCTCGCGCGGCGAGCGGCTCGTCGTCGCCGCCGGCAGCATGCTGTACTCCGCCGTCAGCCAGCCTCTCTTGGAGCCGCGCAGCCAGGCCGGCACCCCGGGGACCACCTTGGCTGTGCACAACACGTGCGTGTCGCCGAGCTTGATGAGCGCCGAGCCGTCGGCGTTCTTGGCCACATCGCAGGTGATGATCAGAGGCCGCAGCTCGTCGGCAGCCCGTTCCTTCCTCATATGCCCCTCGTTTCTCTGCCCGTCACCCGGCATTCGGATGACGTCTTCAGCCTATCTCACGGCAGGCGCCGCGGGACACGCGTGGCACTGCGTCACGTCAACGGCCGTCTCGGTCTGAGGCCGAGGACATCGCCGTAGCGCCGCACGACCAGAAGCAGCGCGGCGCCGATGCCGGCCATCACCACAGCCTCGCCGAGCGTCACGAAGGCGACGCTCGGCCAGTACGGCAGATCCAGCACCAGCGCCAATTCGACCGGCACGCCGAGGCCGTTCACCACCACCGGCACGGCCAGCGCCCACGGTCGCGGACCGATGACCCACATGCCGACGGCCGCGATCAGCGTCAGCGCGGCGCCGTAGACCACGTCGATCAGGCCCAGCGGGCTGGCGAGGTTGGCCAGCGCCGTGCCGATGGCCAGACCCGGCAAGGCGGCCACGTCGGCGGTCGCGAACGCCAGGAGCCCCTCCGAGACGCGAAACTGGACCTGGCCGTAGGCGATACTGCTGAGGCCGGGCGTCAGCGTCAGCGCCACGTAGAGAGCCGCGTACACGGCCGCCCGCGCCAGAAGGCGAGTGCTCACACGCGCGGCTCCAGCGTGGCCGGATCGACGCGCTCCACGCGCTCCAGCGGCATCTGCAGAAACCGGGCGCCGACCGAGCGGAAGGTCTCGACGTCACCGGTACAGCAGAAGCGATACTCGCCCTCGCGGTCGTCGCTCTGGGCGACGCCCTGGCGGGCCAGCGTCTCTTCGACCTCGAGCGCGATCTCGGCCGCCGGGCTCACCAGCGTGACACCGCGGCCCATGGCGCGCTGCAGCATCGGCGCCACGTGCGGATAGTGCGTCGAGCCCATGATCACCACATCGACGGCCCGCTGCTTGAGCGGTCCGGTGTAGCGCTTCACGGCATCGAGGACCTCGCGGGTGGCGACCTCCCCCTCCTGGATGTAGGTCGCCAGGTCGGGGCAGGCCTCCTGATAGACGTCGACGCCCATGTCGAGGCTGTGGACGGCGCGCACGTAGCTGCCGCTGGCCACCGTGGCCGGCGTGGCGAGCACTCCGACGCGGCGCGACCGTGAGCTCTGCACGGCCGCCCGGGCGCCCGGCATGACGGCGCCGATCATCGGCGTCTCGAACTGCTCCTGCAGCGCCGGCAGAGCGGCTGCCGTGGCGGAGTTGCAGGCCACCACGATGAGCTTGACCCCGGTGCGCTCCAGGAAGGTCGCGATCTGCCGGGCAAAGAGGTGCAGCTCGTCCTGCATCCTGGAGCCATACGGAAAGCGCAGCGTGTCGCCGAAGTAGACGAAGTCCTCGGCCGGCATCGCGACCAGGCATTCGTGCAGGACGGTGAGGCCGCCGATGCCGGAGTCGAACATGCCGACCGGCAGTCGTGCGACGGCAGCGGTCTGCTCGGGTGTACGGGAAGCAGGCACAGGCAGATGCCCCGGTAGCTGGACGTGCGTGGGCGGCGGCGGCGCGAGCTGTGGACGGCGAGCGCCGTATCCCGCCCGGAAGAGTCAGTATCCCAGAGGCGGCGGGTGCCGTCCAACGCCGGGGATCCGTCCAGGGCCGGCGCCGCAGGTCCGTCCGCCACCGGGACCGGTCCGGCGCCGCGAATCGGTCCGGCGCCGGGTATTCAAGTCTGAGCAGCCGCTTCCCGATACTGACTCCACACGGCACGCAGCCGGGACGGCACGAGAAGCGACGGCACGATGGAAGACGGCACGAGCATAGAGCTGTTCTCGTTCACCGACGAGCGCACCACCGAGACGATCGTCTTCGGTGAGGCTGCCCGTGAGCAGCGCCGCGCACCTTCGGCGGCGGCACCGGAAGTCTGCTGCCGGAGCTGCGGCTCCGACCTCGTCCACCCCGTCGAATGGGACCGGACCGGCGAGGAGACATGGCTGTTGCTGGTGCGGTGCCCGGACTGCGGGACTGAGTACGAGGTCGCCTTTGGTCGCTTCACCATGGAGCGCTTCATCGCGCAGCTCCACTGCCAGAAGCGGGCCCTGGCGCTGGAGCTCGACCGCTGGTGCCTGGCGCGGTTCCGCGAAGAGGTCGAGCGCCTGCTCGCGCTGATCGGCGACGACCGCGTAGTGCCCTTCGATTTCTAGCCCCCCTCGAGCCCGGCTCGCCCCCTGGCCGGGTCTCGCGAACGCCGGCCCCGGCAGCGTCCCCACTCCTTCGCTGCCGGGGCCGGTATCGCCTCCGCTCACCGGTCTTCGGCACATCGCCGGACCTGTCGGGCGGGCTCGTCCGGTACGGACCGGTCCGTACCCTTCAACGTCCACCTCCGACCCCGGGGCGGGCAAAGCGATAGGATGGCCGTCCCATGCAGAGCGGACCCCTCAGGATCATCCCCCTCGGCGGCCTCGGCGAGATCGGCAAGAACATGACCGCCGTCGAGTACCGCGGCAAGATCGTGGTGCTCGACTGCGGCATCGCCTTCCCCCGCGACGAGATGCTCGGCATCGACCTGGTCCTGCCGGACATCGGCTGGCTGCTGGAACGCCGGGACGACGTGCTGGCGTTCCTCATCACGCACGGTCACGAAGACCACCAGGGCGCCCTGCCGTTCGTCCTCAAGCGGCTCGACCGGCCGGTCTACGGCAGCCGCTTCACGCTGGCGCTGGCCAAGTCCAAGCTCGACGAGCACGGCTTGCTCAAGACCGTGGACCTCAACGAGGTCGACGAGACGTCGCGAGTACGGCTGGGGCCGTTCGACGTCTCGTTCATCGCCACCAGCCACAGCGTCCCCGACTCGCTCTCCATCGTGCTCGAGACCGACCTCGGTGCCGTCCTGCTCACCGGCGACTACCGCTTCGACCACACACCCATCGACGGTCGCTTCACCGACGTGCATGCCTTCGCCCGCCTCGGCGAGCGCGGCGTGCTGGCGCTGCTCGGCGACTCCACCAACGCCGAGACGCCCGGCTCGACCCCCTCCGAGAGCACGATCGGCCAGGCCTTCCATCAGATCTTCGCCGAGGCGAAGGGACGCGTCATCGTCGCCTCCTTCGCCTCGCACATCCACCGACTCCAGCAGGCGATCACCATCGGCCACCTGCACGGCCGCCGGTTCGCCGTCTCCGGCCGCTCGATGCAGCGGAACGTGAACGTCGCCCGCAACCTCGGCTACCTCGATGTGCCGGACGACGCGATGATCAAGCTCAACCGCATCGACGACTATCCCCCGGAAGAGGTCCTCATCCTCACCACCGGCAGCCAGGGCGAGCCGCTCTCGGCGCTCACGCGCATGGCGTTCAACGACCACCCTCAGGTCGAGCTTCACAAGGGCGACACCGTCGTCATCTCCGCCAAGCCGATCCCCGGCAACGAGCGCAGCGTATCGGCGACGATCGACCGTCTGCTCAAAGCCGGCGCCATGGTCATCTACGGGGAGCGCAGCGGC
>Ga0172371_10005093_pt1 | contig 19617 bp, 10 predicted proteins | sample Lak12m_FD_114543 | JGI IMG/M metagenome (GOLD analysis project Ga0172371, IMG submission 114543) | Freshwater microbial communities from Kabuno Bay, South-Kivu, Congo - kab_022012_12m | ecosystem: Environmental > Aquatic > Freshwater > Lake | place: Democratic Republic of the Congo: South-Kivu... | reverse complement strand
TTTGGTTTGGTAGTTCCAACTGGCTCCGGGAATAAAGGGGAAATACGTGCTTCCGCAAAAAAACGGGTCGAATTTTTTCTGGTCCAAGTTTTCCACGATTTGGCTTTTTTCGGTCGCGGAGAGTTCCGAGGGGGGCGTTTTCGCAAGCAATATCCGCTCGACATTGGCAATTCCTTCATGCCAGCTGGCGGCGATGCCGTTGTCCGTAACATGGGTATATTTCACCAGCGCCACGAAGGCTCCCACCGCAAAAACCACCAAAAATAAATTTACCAACCCGCGAGAGGACATAAGATTATATTATTTGCTTCAATTAATAAATTAACATAAAATTATTTAAATATTATTTGGATAAAAATCATTCAAAAATAAAATGAAAAATACAAAAAAATTCCGCCGGCTGGCAGGAGGTGTTCTAGCGGTTGTTTTTCCTATTCAGTACCTGCTGATGGGGCTGGGCGGATCGCTGGCCCAAGCCGAACTGCTGGATCAGCAAAATCCCGGAAGCTTCGTTTACCGGACCGACACCTTGAAAAACCTGCGCAGCCTGAACCTCGCCAGTTTTTTGGGCAAGCCGGTGAAAATTCCTTTTGACAGCAAGAATCCGGACGGAATACCGGGCGGAGACCGGGATTATGCCATTGTCTATCCCCCCCGGATTTTAGATAAAAATGTATCGGTACCCCTGCGGGCAATTTATTTTGCCTCCGGCAAAGAAATCACCCCGGAGAACGCCCAGTTTGTCCAAAACATCGAAAAATACGTGGACGCGGTGGGAAACAACAACGCCACTATGGTGGAAGTCATCAAGAATCTGGTTGAGAACCAGTACCGCCTTTCGATTTCCACCGACAATTGCGGCGGTCTCGCTTGTTATCTGCCAATCATAATGAAAATGGCGCGGGCGGAGGATACCGCTTCCGACTCGAGCTCGCTTGACTTAAGCTCCAATCCTTTGCTCACCAGCGACGATATCAGTAAGCTTTCCGATTCGCTCGGCAGTATGGACACTTCCAATCCGCAAGTTAAGCAACTGATGGTCTTGGTGCTGCTGCTCATTATGGTGAACCAATCCATGGCCCAGTCGCTGAACAGCGACAAGCAGGCTTGCCTGGATATGGGAGGCGAATGGTTGAACGGGACTTGCGAGAGCGCGGAGAAAACCGCTTGCGAGGACAATGGCGGGACTTTTAAAACATTTTTGAACAGCTGCGTCAAAGACCGGCAAACTTGCGATAATGAAGACCTTCAGTGTTCCAGCGAGCCGGAGGTGGATGACAGTGGCAGCGCCATGTCAATCCACGGATGCGCCTGTAAATCCGGCGAATGCTTGAACGAAGAGGGAATCTGCATCAGCAAGAACAACAGCCAGAAGAAAGCTTGTGAAAATTCCGGCGGCACCTGGAGGAAATTCTTCGACGCCGAAGAACTCTGCATGCAGACTTGCGACGCCAACACCGATATCTGCAACGGAGCGGCTTTCACGGGCGATTCCAGCGGAAACGGCACCATGGGTTGTGACTGTTCCTCCGCCAGCGGCAGCGACACTTCCAGCAAGTGGACCCAAGGGACAACCGCGACCACCAATCCGAAAGCGTGCCTGGCCGAATCCGGCAAATGCGTTGCCAGGGACACCTGCAAGGACGACGACGACAAGGACGGCGTGCTTAACTGCCAGGACAAATGCGCCAGCAGCACTCCGGACGGATCGGGTACGGTGAATATGCAGGTTGGCAACCAATATTACGGCTGCACCTGCTCCCAGATCCAGGCGCTGGGCGGCTTGAAGCCCCAGCAACAGCAAAACCAGTGCCCCGCGGACGGCTGCGAATCCAATTCCGCCTACATGGTGCGCTACGACCGTTCCCAACAGCAGAACCAGCAAAACCAAAACCTCCAGTGCCAGAACGGCCAGGCGGGACAGCAACAGCAGCAGCAATTGCAACAGCAATATTACAACCAAGCCACCGGCCAATACACTTCCTGCCCGGTAATTTCCCGGCAATACGACCAGCAATGCCAGGATCAATTGGACCGCCGCAACAACAACGACAACCTCAACAAGAAACTGGACGACCTGCTCAAACAGCTCAAAGACCAGAACAAGAAAAATAATCAAGGAAACAAACAAAACCCAGGTAACAATAATCCGGGTAATAATCCTGGAAATAATAATCCCAATCCTAATCCCAATCCTAATCCTAATCCCAATCCAACACCCACCGCCAAACTAAGCGCCGCCATCGACCCGAAAGGAGTCGGCGAGTTTAATAAAGATCAGAACGGTACCTCGGAAAAACCTTACGCCCTCCACGCCAGCCAATTCAAGAAAATCTGCGGCGAAAACACCTACGAGTTGGTAACCGCCGCGCCCGGCCCCAAGGATTCCAATTTCAAGGACGATCCCAAAAAAGCAAATACGGTGACCCCCGGAAACGTTCCGTTTCAAAACTTGGATTCAGCTTTAGCTCAATTAACTACTTGTCCCCCAAGTGGAGGGGGGTGTCCAGACCCAAATCTAATTGGTCAGGTTGGCAAAGCAAGGAATGAAATGAAAGATCAGTTTATAAAGCTGAATCAAGATCAGCAGAATAAAATCATCAACATTCTAAAAGGAAATGGAGGCCAAAGAGAAAAATTTAACAACGCTATGAATGCCTTCAATGAAGCAGTAAAAAATAATCAAACCCAAGCACAACAAGCTGCACAAACCGCGGCCCAATCCACCAGCAAGCTAGCTAAATCCATGAAAGACTTGGATGAGCCGGGAGCGTATTTCAAGATTCCCACTTGCCAGGAATTGGCCAAGACCCACTGCTGCATCTGCTCTTGCTGTGATAAAAAAGATGAACAATGCGGCATGGCAATCGGCACGAAAGGCGATCCGAACGGCGAAAAGGGAAAATGTGATGATAAAGATAAATGCTCCAAGGCAAAATGCGATGACAAGCCGGAATTATCGATCAAAATTGATTGGGGTACCAAACCGGAGCAGTGCTTCTCGAACGGCTCCAAAGAAAACTCCAGTCAGGAAAAATGCAAAGCCTATAACAAACCCGTTCACAATGAAGGCGCTAACCGTCTTGACTGCAGCGGCTCAACCAAAGGTTGCGAGGAAGGCTCTGATAGCTGTAAGATTATTATTAAAGGGCACGAAATCCAGCGCTTCAACCGGGGTGAAAATCCAACCGTCTCCCTCAACCCGACCGGGGATGCCAAATTTATCACCTTTACCAATAAAAAGGAAGGTAGCCTCGTGCAATCAACTGGCAATGGACCAACCAAGGACGATTGGATCCAAAGATTGAGCGGCGAAGTCGGCCAAGCTTGTAAATGCAAAGAAGATGACAAAGGAACCAACCCGAACCAGGATTACCCTGACGGTTACGTCCCGCCCAAGCCGGACAACCAAACCCAGCAACAACAGCAACAACAACAAACTGAAGACCCTTACAACGGTACTTCCCCCGAATCCCAAAGGCCCACCCCACCAAATAATACTCAAGAGGGGAACGCAGGTGAAAATTGGTGGGAAAACATGCCACCAACCCCACCATATAACACGCCATATTCCCAAACCGATCCATGGCCAACTAATAATATTCCGCTGGACGGCCCTATTTCAGATAAAGACAGGAAGACCTTAGAGGGAAACAGTCCCGGCTTTATCGATTACGAGAAGAACGGGTTGAAACCGGGAGAAGGGCCCACCTGGGGCGATTGGCGAGACTATCAGGCTTACCAGAAATGGCTCAATAGTGATTTCTTTAATCCCATAAGAAAAGGGTTTTTCAACCTGATGGGTTGGAGCACTTTTGATTCATTTAAAAAGGATAAAGATTATTACAAAGCTTTCACAAAGTAAACTTTCCATTATTTGAAGTGTTTAAATCAAATTTAAGAGAAACTGAATCTTTGACATTATGTAATTATTGTCATTAAATGACAATAGATACATGTAATAAAACTTAATTTTTTATCATGGTTCCCCAGATCAGAATATCCAAAACCCCGAAGATAAGGGAACATATGGACACTTTGACCAGAGTTTATCCAACCTTGGACGAAAGCGAAATCATAAAATTCCTTATCGGCAAAGAGATTGTCGAACTCATGAGAAACAGGGACGACAACGATTACTATTCCTTGATTGGGATCAGTCCTTCCTACGGTAGATTCCCGGACGAAAAAGACGATGACGAAAACTTGTATTCCGCCAAAGACGCTAAACCTTTGAACAACTGCCGGAATGAAATATAAAATTCTTCTCGCGCCTTTTCCTTTCGGGGACTTGAGAACCAGAAAATACCGGCCGGTTTTGTGCCTCACTGGCCCTCAAGGAAGGCATCGGGAATTGGTTCTGGCTTACATCACTTCCAACGTCGCCGGCAACAAAATGGCGAGCGATTTATTGGTTTCAAGCAAAGACGAGGGTTTCAAGCTGACCGGCCTAAAGGTGGATTCAGTTATAAAATTAAACAAATTGGTTACTCTGCCAAAAGATATGATTGCTGGCCAGCTTGGCTGTCTTTCCTCCACCCAGAAAAAATCAGCCGAGCAAAAGCTTAAAAAATTATTCGGTCTGTGATAAAACAAATCCGGGAAAAATTAAAAGAAATTTCAGAAAAACTACCGTTGCTTGTGCGTTTGACAGAAAAATTTCGTTATTGTTTTATATAAATGGAAATAGGCTCCCGGCCCAGTAGTTTCCAAACTACAGTTAGCGGGGGGCCGTTTTCATTTTATTCCCATTTTTCTTTAGGAAATATTGAAATAAGCCATTTTTGATTGTTTCTTTTGTTCTCCTTAATCTGAACAATAAACAACTCATTGTCAGGACTAATACCGAAAAATTTATGAAGTAATTCTTCCCGCCTGTTCGGATTTTCTCTTGAATCCGGATCGCATTTTGATTTTTTGATTAGTTCGATCGCGCAATTGAACAATTTCATTCTTCTCCTCTGATCACGGTAATTCTTTTTATACAAATGACTCCAGAATAAACCCAAAAATATCTTTTCTTTGCTGAAATATGCTGACCGAACGTAGGGCCGTCTTTTACTTTTGGCTCTTATCAGAGCATACGAAGACAGAGCCTTGTGGCGAATTTCCTTGTAATCGGTTCCGGTAAGTTTTTTGGCTTTTGTTCTGTAAATTTTCACGCTGGCGATAAATTATATTTAATCACCAGCTTAGCATATCGGTTATTAAAAACTGATTAAAAAATTATTAACTGTACCTCAGCGAATATGGTCGGGAAGTTTTTCTCGTGCTTTAATGGCATAAATAAAGCGCAACTTTGGATTACTTGAAACAAATAAGACAAAAACTGGTCGAGCTGTACTCTGGCGGGTTGAGCCGCAACCAGAAAATTTTGGCGGGCGGTGTTTTGGTGTTTTTTATAATAACCATTTTTATTTGGATAAATAGCCGAAATATTCCTCAAGACAAGCCGGATCCGGGATCGGGACTGGCCGGCTCCGCCGTTCCGGATAGCCAAACCAAGGGGCCGGCCAACTCCGCAAACCTGAAATCCGAACCGGTTGAGAACCCAAAGCCCATGGAAAATGGTGGCCAAATTGACAATCCGAACCTGGATGCCGGCGGTAATCCAGTTCGCCAAATCGAACTTCCTCCCGTTCGCCGCACCTCTATCCAAAACGAAAATGCCTCTCCCGGACCAATGGACGGCACCATCGCCCGACTCAAAGAAAAATATAAAAACAGCCCCAATTACAATTTAATCACCGGCTACCTCGTGCCTCTCAAAGAAATCGCCGACGGCCGCCGGGCCTGGAACGACTGGTTCCGCCAAAGCGCCATCGAATTGTTCGGCAAGAAACAAGGCCAAGAAATCGAGGCTGAAATCAAGCAAATAAACGGCAACAAGGAAGAGAAAATCAGTAACCTCCGTTTTGACACTCTCGATGAAGTTTCCGCCGCCGTGAAAAAAGACACTGCCAATTACATCGAAAAAGTCGCCATTAACGGCTTCCTTGACCAAGCCAAAGCATCTTCGGATGGAAAATATCCTTGGACCGACACCATGGTCGGCGCCGGAGAATACAATCTCGAAAAGGCCTGGGTGAACCAGGTGGACGCCAGAGTCCGCCCGGTGAAAGAAGCCAAAGCCCGCAATTTCCAGGCGGTTCATTATGCCACCATGGACCAACTGATCGCCGCCATCAAGGAAGACACCAAAAATTACGAGCAAACCGCCGCCCGCGATATGTTTCTCGATTATATCCGGGACATTTACCATCAGCACAAGCTCACCGAGCCCGACGTATCAAGCGGCGGCGATCTCCTCGACAATTACCACCTTACCGAACTCGAAAAATTCGTTAATAATTAGCCCCAAAGTATTTATTTTAAAAGGAAAAAGACCTACGAATAGGTCTTTTTAAGTTCGGCTTTCGCCAATTTACGATTGTACCCCTTTTTCCCTTTTTTGGAAGAGTGGGGGCCGACTCCGGTTCCCTGACGCAAGGCCATCACCATGTCGATTGGGAGCCGGGACTTAATCTTTGGCTTCTTCATTTTCTTCTCCTATACTGAAGAAAGTACTTATGTGCCCATATTCGAGCAACACACAATTATCTAAATAAGAACGATTTTGTCAAGTAAAAATTGTAAAAAGGAATAATATGAGTTTCGAAAACCCGACGGATCCCAACAATAAGAATAAAGTTGTTTCAATCGAAAGATACAAAAAAGAGAACGAAAAAATGCTTCGGGCGAAAGAGATTATGGGAGAGGATTTTTTGGGGAGGAGAGAGGTTGAAAAAGCTTTGGGAATAAAGATCGATCCTGAAAAGGTTCCAGAAATCCCCTTTTCTGAAGAAGACTTGCAACGTGCCAAAAAGCTTGGATTGTTTCTTATCCTGCGAGTTGATAAAATGGCCAACGGAAAACGTTTAAATATAGAAAATATAAGCAGGCTTCTAAAAGGAAAAGGAAGACCTGGTGGAAGAGTATTAATTCAAGATAACGATAACGGCGGTATTTTCGAAGAAGCTTGGTTTAGTAATGAGCATTTCGCCATTGAGGAAGCACCCAGGGTTTCGTGGGCACTCACCAGCAGAGGGTTAATTTATGATTCCACGGGAAAAGATTTTATTAAACAAACTGAAGTCATTATTGATTATTTATTAAATCGCTTTTTTAAAGACAGAGAAATACCAGAAAAGCTTCGAGACGCAATTAACGAATTTGACGAGAGAAAAGACGATCTCGAAGATCTCCTAAGAGATTGCGGGACTATCGACGGCCAGGAAAAAGCGACTAAAGCTCTCGTAAATCTTAAAATTACTAAAATTACTAGGCCAAGCCCGGTTGAAATAGTTTACGACGGGTGTGTTCTTTTCCAAGATACTGGCGAGAAAATGATAGGAATTGATTCGTCAACATCAGCTGTGACTTCAGGGATTGATTCCGAAGGTAATTTTGTAAGGATAACAAATTCTGAAAAAAGAGGAATGAGTTTTGCCCAATTTCCTCCAAATGATTATTATTACAAAATTGGCACAACAATTTCTATTACAGACTTGTAACAATTAACAATTCAAAATAAAAAGTGTTTTTTAATTGGGAAGAAAGGAAAATATCCAAAATAGTAAAAACAATTATTCTGGTGGTAGTTGTTGTGGTTTCTATTTTACTGCTGAGCCTTTTTCTTTTCTCTGGAAACACTGGAACAGAAAGCGCCAACAAAAAAAGTATCTCCCCAAATCTTGCTAATAGAATTATAGGAGCCATGACATCCGGTGGAATCAAGCTGGGAACAGAGATTAGCGAAAAGCTGCCTGGGCAAGGGTGGGTAAGAAGGTTTGTGCCTGGGATTCCATCTGAAACAATGAGAGCGGTTACAAGAATTTTTGAAAATTGGGGGACAGGAGAATATGCTGAACCCGGTATTGAAAACTTAGTCAGCAAGCTAACGCCTTTGGCAGAGAAAGGCGGGGCGAGGGGCGCCGTGAGGGGTTTTCTTGATCAAAGGTGGATGCCTGCCCCAGGAACAGTATTTGTAGAAACAAGGGGTGGTCAAGAAATTGCGCGCGGAACACTTAGCGAAGCGGCGGTAAATAAAGCATCCGTCGCAGGCACAGGTAGAGAACTAAAGGACTTTAATATAGTGGTTCCACGAGGAGAACTACAAAACATGGAGAACGAGATGCTTGGGAGATTCAACGGATCTGCTGTCGAAGAAAGATATGGGGACGGGGTAAAAATTTCCATTCCACAAAGTGAGGCATTGCCGGGGATTGATGCCGGCACTTTAGAAACCGGGGTAAGAAATGATGTTCTGAAAAGTGGCAAAATAAATCTCACGATTAATGAATTTCCAGAATGGGCCGAGGGCAAAATAACGCAAGTTTCATATTATAATCCTGAAACCGGTAAATACCTCGGGACTAAAATAGCTGATCTCGACAGGGCGGGATTTCAGAATATGAACGCGGTTGATTTTTTCAGCCAATTTGCCGGGAGGAATATCCCTGAAGATCAAATCAATAAAGCTGGAAAGATCAACAATATATTTGATAAAAATGTCCCAAGAGTAGGCTACGCAGAAAATCTTGCGCAAACACAATCTTTTTATGAAGCGAAAATAGATAAGCTTTTAGATCAAGGAAGAATCACTGAAGCCAACAGGGAATTAAAAAAAATTCAAGATACAATTGACCATCCTGGGGCAAGTTTGGGGATGAGAAAAATGCTTGGCGAGATATTGCCGGACTTGCAAGATCACCTAGCTAATGGAGTTGCCAAAGAGCCCATGATAGATCCAATTGATTTGGGCAGATTTGCTGCTGCGCCAATTGGAGCGGCTGGAGCTCTTCAAGATTCAAAGTTTTCTGACAGTCTCTTAGAAGAAGCTACGGCGGGACTTAAACAATTTACCAAAGATGGCAATGTTTATACTTTTGATCCAGATAGCGGAAAAGTGACAATCCAAACAGGTGATGGTTCAAAGGAACTGTATTCGGAATGGGGAAAACAAGGAAGTGACTACACTCCTGAAACCGCGAAGGGATTCGCTGATGCTCAAGAGAGTCAAAAAATTCAAGATGGCCGGGGATCATATGAATCTAGTCCTTACTACCAAGGAGACAAGGCATACCAACAGGGAGAATCGGCGCTAACTAGCGTAAAGGAAATTAACGACAGGAATTTTGAGGAATTATACCAAAGAACCCAAAAAGCATATGTGAGCGCCTTGGAGCAAACACTTCCCGATGAAGCATCAAGGGAATATTTCAGAAATTATGTACAAAACAACACCGCGCCCGGTAACGTTCCATCGGACTATTTCGAATATATGCTGAAGGATAGCGGTGTGGATACGCCCGAGCTTCGACAAGCCCTTCAAAATTACGAGGGATTGCTACAGAGGCAAGAGGGGCTTTCCAATCAACAGTTGCTGGGAAGTCTATATTCAATTTTCCCTTCGGATAAAAAACAGGGAGCCGTTTTCACCGCTGGAGCGGCGGCAGGAATGATAGGGGGGCCTATTACCAGTATGGCAATGGGCACGCTTGCCGAGGTCGCAACGGACAAATTACTGAACTACACTAGCGACCAGAACGTACAAAGCCACAAGGATAATAATTCGCCTTTTGTCTGGGATTTAAATAACGAAGGGGAAAAATTATTAGAATTACAAAAGAAACTGCAAGACCACGATTTTGGGTACAAGACTTTGTCCGAAGAAGAAGTGAACAAAATCAAACAGGAAATCAGTAGCACGCAGAGTAATATGGCAGAGATTGAACAAAAAATGAAGGACGAGCCTTTTATTTACGCTGGGCCCGAAGACCCGCCGGGAAAAGATCCCGGACCTGATATCTCAAAAATAGATGCGCCGGCCGAAACAATCGCTCCTGCGCCGTCACAGGCAGTCACTGATGATCCCGGTTCTTGGAAAGAAGGAATGAGAGAAAATACAGGGGAGCAGCGCAGGGTTTTTACTTTGAATGATGGAGGCAAGTGGGTTGATCAAAACGGCAACGAAGCACCAAAGATGTACGCGGGAGATCCGCCGGAAATTTGGACGGACATGCCGCAAGCTCCGGGGCAATCGGTACCGCAAAACGAGAGCGATGAGTTTCTTAAAAATAATTACGACAACCAAGTAATAAGCGGCAGCGACTTCGACACAACGCTTGGGCTACTGGAATGGGATGAGGGTTACTTAACATCCAGCGGATCAATTAGCGCGGCAGACGCCGGGGAACAAGCTCCCGGTTACCCGGCCGGCTGGACCTACAGAGGTGCTTGGGACCCAAATGGCGATAACGTCATCGATCCGCCATCAGACGATCCATTGTTCTACGATTACAACTGGCCAGGAAAATTCTCCGATCCCATCAGAAGTCTCCCCTACGATAGCAGTAGCGATCCAACAGAAATTTATATCGGGCCGGAAGCGGTCAATATTTCGCGAAACATTGACTTTGACCGACCAGCCCTCTATCCGGGGTATCTTCCTAGCATACCCAGCGCTAAAAATAGCATAGGATATGATGCCACTACCGGCCTAGGTGTAGTAACTAAATCTTTTAACGATGGAACGGAGGAAACCGCGACAAAAGAAATAAGGATAGATCCGGCCATTACAGGGAAAGCTCCCGACAATAGCGCCAGCGAAATGGTTCTCCCATTCTATCCTTCGGAGGCATCTCCTCTCCAAAGAAGTTCTGTTTATCAAACTCTTGAAAACAACGGGAAGTTCCAACAATCTGTAGATGAAAACAATAAAGCGATCCAGGATTTGACGGAAAAGCGGCAGGCAATTCAAAAAGGTCTTGCGGACATGTCCAAGGAAAGAGAAGAATCCCTCGGACAACCGGATAGCCCGGAAAATGCTACCAAGATTGCCGATCCTGACCAAAGACGCAAAGAGCTGGAAAGACAGGACAGAAGCACAGGAACTGCAATCGATGAGTTGGAGGATAGAAACAAAACTATTGCCGAAATCCGCACCAACGCGGCAAAGCTGCAAACCAACCTTATCGAAATCGGCGGATTGGGAGATAGCGAAGCAGATTCGGCAAGAAGAGAACAGCTCGAAAAGGAAAACAGCGACTTGATAACGTCAATTAACACAAACAATCGAGATTACACCGATAGAAAGGTTGAGAGAGCTGTTGGCCAGTCCGGTGACATTGACGAAAGAATTGCAGAAGTAAAACAACAGTTAGAACAGGTAAACAGCCAATATACCACTGAAATGATGCATCCGGAACTGGGCGATGAATCTACCGATGCCCAGAAAGCCGCTCTTGATGAAGAAAAGGCCGCTTTGAAATCAGAACTGGCTGACCTGGCTGACACGCAAAGAGACATTATAGGATTGCAGTTAAAACAGAATTTCAGAACAATAGATAGTCTTGATTCCTCTATCAAACGTTTAGAGGAAGATTTACAGAATGGCCGTTATCCAATGCTTAAGGAAGAAACGGAAAGGGAATTGGCCGAGAAAAAGGCGCAAAGAGACGAATTACATGACAAAAATGGCGAACTGCTAGATAAAGTTGGCAGTTTGCCGCCCCCGAGCGAGAAAGATAATCAAGCCACTTCCGAGCAAGCCGCTCCTGGAGCGGACTCTGAGGAGGAGGATTCCACCACTCTGGCGCAGAATCTAGAGAATTCCTGGGATAGATTGCTAAAATTTGTGGGGATTACTCAACCGGAAATTAAAGAGGATAAAGCCCGGGAACAGAGACAAGATGGGCAAGGCGGAGATGCTGTTATAAATCCTGACAGGGAAAAGGAAGTTGATGGGTATATGCCTACGCCAGATAATCCTTACATTGAACCCGGAGGGGATGAAGTTATAGGACCGGGACACCCGCTTTATAGAGAAGTGAATAACCAAGATGATCTGAACGAATTAAAAAGGCGGGAAGTAGAAAGAAAAATGATTGATAACTGGAGTAAAATAAAAGAATTACATGGAAAACAAAATGAACTTACCGAAGAATTGAGTAGAGAAACGGATCCGACAAGAAAGCAAGAGTTGAAAGCAGAACTGGAAGCTCAAAAATCCAAGCTGGAAGAACTTCAATCTGAACAATCTGAGCTAAGCTTTCGCAGAATGTCGCCAGATCCTGGCGACGACGAGCAAGTTAAAGAACTCATGGAAGCTAATAAAGATTTACCGCTCCCCCCCAGACCGGATAATGCTCCCACTGAAGGCCCTTATGTTGATGAAAATGGGTGGCTAGTGGTTCCTGGCGGTGACAAAACGTTGAGGGAGAGTGAAGAATACATATGGGTTCCACAAAATTCCCGGAGAACCGAAGGAGATGGCTTAACAATTCCTCCAGGCAATTACGAGACTGACCCCGACGGAAAATATACTTTTAAAAACTACAATGGTGGGACGATTGAGATTAGTCAGGATGGCTCTATAAAACCCGTATCTTCCGGACAGTCTACTGATTCGGAAGATGCGGCCGTGGGCGCTGGAAACAACGATCAGCCATTGAAGCCGGGAGGAACCGGCGATGTGATGGGAGATTCTTCATACTATGAAAGTGGGGATGCTCCAGTAATATCTGGCGGGGACAGGTCCGAAACCGGAGACAGAATGGAAGGTAAAATTTCAGGACCTTTAACACCAGAGGAAAGAAGAAATTCAATAAATGTAAATCTTGAGAATTTTGATGCAAGTAAAGTTTTTCCTCCCGTGGAAACCCCCTCGTCGGAACCGACGGCGCCGGAAGAAAAAGCGGCTGAAATGACCATTACCCAAGAAGCGCCGGAACCCACTCCTGATCTGCCTGATTCCTGGGGAGGAATCGGAGAATGGGGCGGTTCTACCGGCCAGGAGAGCTTTCCGGTTGAAAGCGGCAGCGTGCCGATAGGAGGGACTCAAGAAAACGCTACGCCCGGTACGGATTACTTTGGCGAGAGTGCCTCGCCTTCTTCGCCGGGAATGGCGGAAATCCCAATCGATCTTGAGACACAGGGAAAAGCAGCCTCTACAGGCTTGGGTGAATATATGACTCCCAATAATATCCAGAAAGCTTTGGAAACAACTGGCAAAGCAATAGAAGGCGCTGCCGGGGCAGTATATGATGCTGGCAAGTCAGCTTATGAGAAAATAACTAATTGGTGGCCACCGGTAGATAAAAATGAATCGGAGCAGCCGGTTCAGGTGAAAAACGGCGTAGGCGGTCCAGCGCTTCCGTCCGCCCCTGAACCCACCGCTCCGGACGGGCAAACTCCCTCCGCCACGACATACGAAGATTCAGAGCAACAATGGCAACAAGAAGCGCTTGGTGATGGGCAAAGAATTCCCAGCGATGGGGACAGAATGGCGGAGGATTATTGGGAAAAACCGGAAAATGAGTTTGCCAATTGGGTCTTTTCTCCCGATGCCGCGCCGCCGGTGCCGGACAAGATTGCCAATCAGACAAATACACAATTTCCAATCTTGGATATGCCTTATACGCAGAACACCGAAACCGACACTCAACAACCAGGATCCGTGTATAACAATTTTGAAGGTAACGGCACTCCGGGATCGCCCTTGAAAAATTGGTCGGACAAAATGAAGGAAGCCGCATACTGTTTCGACCAAAGATCCGGCACTTTCAAATTATATCCCGATTTCCAGGCCAGGCTGCAAGAACAAGGCCTACAAGGTGGGCAAGTTATGCAAATGCCTAATGGCGAAGAACTGTCCAAATCCAAGAAATTCGCCGATCGAATTGAAAGGTATGAAAATTCTGACCGGCCCAACAAAAATTCCAAAGACGAAATTGAACGCGCGGGAGACACGACCACCGTGCCCGAGGGCACCCAAGTCAGAGATAAGGACGGCAAAACCGAAAAAGCTGGCAGTGGCGGAGGGAAGATCGAAAAGGATTCGGGTAAATCGATTGTAACCTCTTCCGAAGAACCCAAACGGATCGACGGGTCGAATGATATTTGTGAGGATTGATGCTTATAAAAACCAAAAATCCGTCTTTTGAACGGACTTTGGCGATACACAAACCTGATGCAAAATATTGGCTTTATCACCTACATTTATTTTATATCCATAATTTGACATCGGAAATATTGTGGTATAATCAACTCAAATTTGAAGTTTAAAACCAAATGAATCCCAAAAACAAAAGACAAACTGTTTTTCGTGGTATTTTGGCTATTATTGCGTGCTCTTTTGCCATTGCCCCGTTGTTTATCGCTTCGGTGACCACCGCTTCCGCGCCGGAATACTCGGACGAACTGCAAGCGCTGCTGGCGCCTATGGTTAAAGCGGCGGGAAACGACGGGAGCGCGGCGCCGTCAGGAGCCAAGCTTCCCGACATCGCCGCCTATTCAAAACTCATCAACATCAAGAGCTTTTTGGGCAAACCGGTGAGGATTCCCATTGAATCCGACAATCCGGATAAAATCCCCGGCGGGGACAGGGATTATGTCATCGTTTACCCCCCACAATTCTACCAAAACAAAAAAACCAAAAAAATCGTGGCCCTGCCCGTAAAATCAATCTATCTGGCTTCCGGAAAGTCAATCAGCAAGGAAAAACAGCAGGAGGTCCAAACCAACTTGGAAAACTACATCAACTACTGCTTCTGCAACCAGGACAAAGCCCTCACCGACCTCGAGGACGCCTTGCGCCGCCAGGCCAGCCAGCCCAAACCGCGGAGCTATCTGGACGGAATTTTCCGCATTTTCAACATTGTCCACGCGGAGGATACGACCGCCACGGAAACTGCGGGAACGACCGACGCCGGCGACGAAATCACTGACGAAGACATCCAGACGCTCCTTGATTCCGATGATCCCCAGATGAAGCAGATGCTGATGCTCCTGCTTTTGAACTTGCTGATGTCCCAGAAAACGGCGGAGGCCAGCAACGTGGACAAGCAGACTTGTTTGGATAACGGGGGAGACTGGGTGAACGAGCAGTGCGATATGGGCAACACCGACACCAATGACGACTCCGATAAGCAGCAAGCTTGCGAGGATTCCAGCGGCACCTGGAAAACATTCACCTCTTCCCGTTCGCTTTGCCTCACCAAATGCGGCATGACCGACGACAAGTGCCAGGGAAGCGGATTGGCGGATTTCGAGGAAACGGAAGGGATAATCATCAATTCCGGCTCAAGCAGCAATATTAAAGGATGCAAATGTCCCGAAGGCCAGTGCACGGACGGCAATAACGCTTGCATCGATGACGAAAACCAGAATAAAGACGAAGATGAGGATAACGTGCCCGACGGCCAGGACAAATGCGCCAAGAGCACTCCCGACGGCTCGGGAACGGTCAATATGAACGGCGCGAGCCCTTATTACGGCTGCACCTGTTCCCAGATCCAAGCCTTGGGCGGCTACCAACAGCAGACGACCTGCCCGCCCGGGCAATGCAACGGACCTTACTATACCACCTACACCGCCCAGCAGGGGAGCTGCAGCAACGGCAACGTCACCCAGGGGCAATGCGTGGCCGACAACAGCGGCGGAGGAAACATGCAAATGGCCCAGCAATGCTATGACAAATACCAGCAAGACCAAGCCAACAAACAAGCCCAAGACCAGCAAAAACAGCAAGCCCTCCAAGATCTCCTGAAACAACTGATGGGCGGCGGCAAAGGCGGAGGCGGAGGAGGCGGCGGCGACAAGGGCGGAGGGGGCGGAGGCGGATGCCCCGGCGGCCAGCAAGGCGCCCCCCAAACCGGCACCCCCGAAACCAGCCCCGCGGCACCACCCAAGCCAGATGCTGCCGCAATAAAAGCAGAGGGAGAAGCAACCGCCCAAAAGGCAGCTAACACATCCCAATCTTATGAAGCATCGCCCTATTATCAAGGAGAACAATCAACTCAAGATTATGCTCAAGGCAGTCAAACAGCAACCCAACAGCAAGCTGCCGGGAATTATAACGATGCCTTACAAAATTACAAAACCGCTGAAAAAAACTATAATAACGCGATGAAAGAGTTCAATAATGGAAATTTAAGTCAAAAAGACCTTGATTCAGCCAAAGAGAGTTTTAGGGACGCAGCAGGCAAGTATGAAGGCGAGAGTCAAAAATATGATGCAATTTCAGACGTTAGCGATGCTTACAACAAAGGGCAAATATCCGATTCTCAAGCCGAAAATTTACAAAGTCAAATAGAGAGTGGGAAAGTTTCCCCAGGAGAAGCACGAAACCAGCTTGATCAACAAATTCAAGAAAAAATGAATGCGGACGAGAAAGCAGCTTACGACATCCCGCAAAACCAACAAGTTGCTCAGAACTTTAATGATTTACCCGGAGAATCAGGAGTTGATCATATGCCGGGGGAAAAAGTTGGGGGTGATATTACCGATATGAGCAATGGCGGTAATCTTGATATGTTTTCACAACAAGATCAGGCAATTATGAACAGTATTCCAGAGTCAGAATGGAATCAAGCCGGAAGTATCGGCGAAGGAATGCAAAGCTTAACGGGAAACGATAGTGTTTGGAACGATCCTATAATGCAAGATTCTGCTTGGGGAAATTGGGATGAAATGCCCAATAATGGAACTGGAGATATGCCATTTGGGGATATTAATGGCAGCGGACAAGTGCCCGGAAATATGCCGTGGACCGATTCATCTGGAGCCCCGACATCAGTTCCAACATATGAAGGAGCTCCGACTCCGACTGGAGCTGGATCAGGCGGATTGCCGGTCCAACCAAGTGACTTTTCCGGTGCTGCAGGAGCAGGAGGTGCGACGGGTCTGGGGGGTGAAGCCGCAGGAGCCGCAGATGCCGCGGGATCCCTGTCTCCGGACAATATTATGGGAAGTGACTTTTTTGGAGATATTGGTAAATTAATGAAGGAGCTAGAGGGTATAACAGATGAGGCAAACCAAAAAGGAGATACTCCTCAAGATGAAGACAAGAAACCGGCTGAAGGAACGGGCGGACAGTCGGTGGCGCCAGGACAAGAGGGATCAGTCCAGGATAACGGCCCTTCATTCTAAAATTCAGAATAAATTTTTGTAACATTTTAAGACAAGATTCAAGATAAAATGAAAAAATTATTTGTTATTGTTCAATTCGCCCTGATTATAGCTTTAGGCGCTAACGCCAGCACCAGCCTGCCGAGAGGAATAATGGGCATTGCAATCGTTTCGGCGGCGGATAATTCCCAATTCCAAAATACTTCTCCTTGGTTTGTCAGCTGGCGGCAATGGATCACCGGAAAACTATCCGGCATGGAGCAGTGGTGGGCCAAATTCATCGGCCGAGGACAAAACAATTCACCGCAAACCTCAAAATCTCAACCAATTAACGACTATCCCGCTCTTACCGGTAAAAACACCAGCCAGCCCAATCTGCCTTTTAATCAATCCTCGGGCGGAGGAGGCGGCAGTGGCGGAAGCGATGAGGGAAACGGGACCCCCGGCAGCCCATACAAAATAGAACCGAACCAGTTTAAAAAATACTGCGGGCAGAACACTTATGTTCTTTACTGGCGCAAAGGCGGGGAAAAGGGCAAGGACATGACTAAACCAACCGGCAAGGGAGGCGGCAATGAAGGAGCCAGGGATTATTGGCAACTGCCCACCTGTGAGGAACTGGCCGAATGCCACTGCTGCTGCAACACTTGCAAAACACCGGAATCAAAATGCCAGCAGGATGGCTGGGTTTTTAACAACAAAGGCTGTCCTCCCAACTGTAAACCCAAATGTGAAGGTGATTGCAAACCAAAATGTGAATCCTGGACCCAGCCGAAAGGACCGGGCGATCCTTCTCTAAACCGGGATTGTAAATGCCAAATGGAAGGCTGCCCCAAGAGCAATGCCAAAGACTGCCAAATAATCATCATGGATCCGGGTAAAACCGATGTGGAATACACCAAGAAAGACGGCAATCCGGAGCAATATTTCAAGGCCGTCGGAGCTGCCTACTTTAAAAATGGCAATGGTTCCAGCGATCCAAAAAGCAAGATTATCGCTTGGCCGAATGATAAAGCCGACCCCGGGTATGTGAGCAAGCTGAAGGACGACAAGGGCAAATGTTGCAAGTGCTATCAGGACGGGCCGCCGATTGGGGGAGGTGGAAACGGTGGAGGTGGAAGCCAACAAGATCAGCAAGGGCAACCCGAAACTTCCGCTGGAGGAAGTCCTGGTCAAATCGGCGAGGAGCCGGATCAAATCAATAGAGCAGCTGAGCAGTATTTGCCTAATCAAATGACTCCGGATAAGTTCAGGAAAAATTCCGATGGAAGCTACACGGAAATCAAAAGCGGTATTATATACAGGCAAGGTTCTGATGGAATCTATCGACATCTCAGATAGAAAATTATCGCTATTTATTTGACAAAAATTTTCTGCCGTTATGAAATAAAATTGAGAAAGGCTCCCGGCCCAGTGGTTTATAAGCCACAGTTAGCGGGGAGCCGCTTTCGTTTTATTCCCAATTCACCTTTGAGATAGGATTGAAAAGTGTTGCAATTCTTGGACAATTGATTCTTGAACTGGGGCACGCGTATTTTGACAAAAATATATTTTAAATTTTTAATTTAGTTGAAAAGAAGACTTTCCGAGTAGTTCAAGCGCTACAAGTTATCGGGGAGTCTCTTTTTGTTTGTTGGTCATTGTTAGTCTATAGGAAAGACTGAAATCAACCATTTATTACCGGATTTTTTCTTTTCTTTTATTTGCACAACAAAATAATTAAATACAATGACTATCCTAGCACACCGATGATTAAAAAGTGATTAAAAAATTATTAACTTAACCTCAGCCAACGCAAAAAGAACAGATTTCTCTGTTCTTTTTTGTTATTGAAACTGAATAAGCGCTGATTGGGTCGTTTCCGGTTAGGCGGTTTCGCCGACGGCTTTTTTGCCTTCCTTGCGGCGGACGATTTCGCCGACATAACGCAGGCCTTTGCCTTTGTAAGGCTCGACTTTGCGGACCTTGCGGATGCGGGCGGCAGTTTCGCCGACCAGTTGTTTATCGAGACCCGAAACAGTAATAATATTCTTTTCCACAGTCAATTCGATGCCTTCCGGCGCGTTGAACTCCACCGATTTGGAATAACCGACGTCCAGCACCAGTTTTTTGCCTTGCAGGTTGACCTTATAGCCGGTTCCCTGGAGCTCCAGCTGCTTGCTGTAGCCCTCGGTCACGCCTTTGACCATGTTGGCAACCACCGCCCTCGCGGTGCCCCACATGGCGGTCATTTTGGCGAATTTGGGATTCAAGGTCACTTTCAGTTCATTTTCGCCCACTTGGAACTTGACCGCTTCGGACAGTTTGGTCTTGAGTTCCCCTTTGGGCCCCGTAACGGCCACTTCCACCCGGCTTTTGCCGGCTGGCTCGAAGTTTATCTTAACTCCTTCGGGAACACTGATAGGTAATTTTCCGATTCGCGACATAATTGCAATTTATTAATACACCACGCACAGGACTTCGCCGCCCGCCTTCTGCTTCCTGGCTTCCCAATGGGGCAGCAGGCCTTTGGAAGTGGACACGATGATCATTCCGCGGCGTCCGCCCACGCGCTGGACCCGCTCCGCGCCGCTGTAGATCCGCTGCCCTGACTTGCTGACGCGCTTGATGCCGGTGATGGCCGGCTTTCCTTCCGGATAGCGCAAATAGAGCTTCATCACCTTCTTG
>Ga0172371_10005092_pt1 | contig 19618 bp, 19 predicted proteins | sample Lak12m_FD_114543 | JGI IMG/M metagenome (GOLD analysis project Ga0172371, IMG submission 114543) | Freshwater microbial communities from Kabuno Bay, South-Kivu, Congo - kab_022012_12m | ecosystem: Environmental > Aquatic > Freshwater > Lake | place: Democratic Republic of the Congo: South-Kivu... | reverse complement strand
GGAGAAATCAGTTCACCAGTTAACCACAAAAAGGCGTCGCGACCGTTTTCGAAAACGACGCCAATAATCTTTCGTGATTTCTTTGTAGGCAGACCTGATCACTTGGGTTATTTATAGCTTTCTAATCGGGGTCGCTCAAGGCGCCATCAGTTGATGGATCATCGTGATCGGAAACCACGGTACACTACGGGAGTCACTTGTACTCACCAATGCTAATGTACGGCTTATTCGTCTGCCATTTGGCAGTATACTCCCATTGCGCCTCTGTTTCTTTGGTGAAATAGGATGTGCACCTGACGTGTGGGATTCTGCGGCATTTTCCAGCATTTTTCCCTGGACGATCACCAGGACAGGCTGGCTTTGAGTTTTCTCTGCTCCTAAACAGAGTCCAGCCTGTGCTGAGCTTGTCGAAGCACCCGCCCGCCAACAACTAACGCAAACCGTTAGGCGCAGGATGGTTCAATAGCCCAACATCTTTAGGATGATAGGGTTGCCAAGATGAAAGCCAAATTCTAAGCACAATTGAAGTCAGCGTTGTCTTCATTCTGATGATGTGCCTTTTCAGGTTTGCCAACTCAACACCACTGGCAATGAAGATAATCGACTTTTTGGATGGCCGCCTTTTTCCAGGCTATGCCACTTTGCTGATTATTTCCCTCTTCCTTTACCTTCTCAGAGTTCGCAGTCGGTCCAAAAGCCCCCTTACCAAGAAACTCAAATATCAATTAGATATCCTCTCTTATGGTTTCTTCCCGTTTTTCGTTCTTAGCGTTCTTTTCACCTGGGTCAATTGGGAACAATGGGCTGGAGCAATTCTAATATCCATCCTCGAAATCGGATTACTATTCTGGTTTGCCCGAATGGCTAAAGACAGACCCACATGGCAAAATGCTGGTGCCCTTGGTGGCCTGTTTTTCTTTCCGATTGCATTTCAAAACTCTACGGGACTTGGAACCGTTATTATTGCTATCGTTTATTTCTATTTGTTCGTTGCCTTAAGCGAAGAAATCCTATTTCGCGGATATATCCAATCTCGGTTGAATTCAATGTTTGGTCGCCCTAAACGTTTCTTTGGCGTCAGTTGGGGATGGGGATTGGTGATTTCATCCGTGTTATTTGGTCTGTGGCATTTGGGATGGAAGCTTGATATGCAGGAATGGCCGCATGTTTTATGGACCATATTTGCCGGGCTAGGCTTTGGGTTTGTTCGTGAAAAGAGCGAAAGTATAATCACGCCTGCACTCTTGCATGGCATAATGAATTATGGCCCACAGGCAATTCTGTTTTATCTCTTTTGGAGTAAATAATGCACCTAACACAGCGTTTCTAAGGGATAGATATAGGCTATTTACAATGAGAAATCAGCGAGCAAGTTAACCCCCAAAAAAGCGTCGCACCAATTTTCGAAAATGACGCCGTTGAGCTTTCATCATTTGTCGAGGGCAGACCCGGTCATTTCGGGGATATAGCTTTCTAATCGGGGTCGCTCATGGCGCCACCAGTGGATGGATCATTATGACCGGAAACCAAGGTGCAGCGCGGGACTGCGACAAACGCGCGTCGCCATTGCTGTGTACGGCTTATCTGTCTACCAATTGGCAGTATACTTTCCAAGCACGTCTGTTTCTTTTGTGAAATAGGATGTGCAGTGGACAGCAGGGAATCGCCGCGTTTTTTGGCAGTTTTCAACGCCTTAGCAGAATCCCGTTCTCAAGCCCTGTTCGCATCCCGCCCACTTGCGGTTAACGCAGGCCGTTGGCTGGCTTCGCCAAAAACAAAGTCTAGGTGGTTGGCATTTGGTGCATCGCGCTATAAAATAAAGCCGTCATAAAAACATTCAAAAGCGATGAAACTCAGAAAATTTATCAGCGTCAACGCTCACGCAAGTTGCCGTCCGATATTCAGCAAGTTGCTTTGCGTAAGTTACGCATGATAAACAACGCAACCTCCGTCAACGATTTGCGTGTGCCACCTGCAAATCGGTTAGAAAAATTAAGTGGGAATAGAGCAGGTCAATAGAGTGTTCGTATCAATGACCAGTGGCATGTTTGCTTTCGATGGGAAGGCAGCGACGCCTACGATGTTGAAATAGCCGATTACCATTAATAGGTAGGTAGACATGTCTGATAAATTAAATCCAATTCACCTTGGCGAAGTTTTGCTGGAAGAGTTCTTGAAACCAATGAACTTAAGCCAAAACAGGCTTGCGATTGATATTGGTGTAGACGCACGGCGCATAAATGAAATTGTTCTTGGTGTTCGTAGTGTGACCGCTGATACAGCTCTGCGTTTATCTCGTTATTTTGGTGTTTCTCCGCAATTCTGGCTTGGTTTACAAGCCGAATACGATTTAGATGTTACATTGGATTCACTTGGAAACCGTCTTGACCGTGAAGTAAGACCTCGTAATGTTGCGGCGTAACTATTAAAAAGCAAAGGTTCTGGTAAATCAAAACGCCAGCCACCGATTAACAGCAGTGTCAAGAGCTCAGCGACAAAACGATAAAAAGGAAAGCTTCGAAAGAAAAACGGTTCGGATATTCTTGGTTGCGAGCCGTTCTTTATTTGCCATTTTTAGACCAGGGACAGCCTTCCAGACCCGCACCCAGATTGGGTGCGGTTGTTTCCAGTTAACGAAATGAGCAAGATGGCTTACTCGATGTGATTCAATTCCGGTCGCAGTGCCAGTAATTCCGCTTCACTGGCCAACCTGCGGGGATGCCTGGGGTCAAGAGCAATGCGAGTCAGTTCATGCTCAATTCCCAAACGCATCAAGTAATAGCGTGCGAATTGCTGGCGCGTCAATCCATCCCGCGCCTCTTCATCCATCTGCCAGGCCCAGGTCAGGTATTTGTAGGCGATCCGTTCATGGCTGAAATGTCGATAAGGCTGGCGGCGGGTCAGCACATACCAGACCAGTTCCAGCAAGTAACGCGCGATGGCCACGATCGCCTGGTTGCGATGCATCCGTTTTTGCAGTTTTAAATCTCATCTTCCACAAGGGATCCGACTTCACTGCCTGCAGAGCTGCTTCCACCAGGGCCCAGCGTAATTCCTAGCGTCCCTCTTTGGTCAGCCCCTTGCCGCGGTTCTTGCTCCCGCTTTGCTCCAAGCCAGGTGTGAGACCTGAATAGCTTGCCAGATGCCTGCAAGATTCAAAGTGCCCAATCTCCCCGGTACGAATGTTCTTCTTCACCCACTCCGGAAATTTCTCTGTGCTCACCCTTCCCGGCGTCAGGACCCAGTCCTTTTCCTCATTCCAGGCTCCCACCAGCAGGTACTCTCGGTGAATATCCAGTGCTATGTACCGTTGATAGCCTCTTGTATCTTGTCCTTTTTTCATGCTAGACTCCTGATTGTGTTTGGGACGTGGATTTCGGGTTTTGAGCTGCAGACCTGCCCTGAGCTTGTCGAAGGGTACCGATACGAGCTCTTGGTAGTTTCACCAGTCCCAGATTGGTCTCCGCCGGCTGTCTAAATAACGCAGCGGGCTTCAATCTCAATTCCGCTGAGATCGTTCCCATACTGGCGGCCAGACAACCCAAACGCTCACATCCCTTCCGCGTTCCCGGCGATGAATCAACCCAAGGGTACGCCGATGCCACGTCCCAAACAAGGACATTCTAATAACGCAATCCGTTAGGCAGCAAAATTAAGGTTTATTGTTTTCTCAGTAATTAGAATTAGAAATGATCAGAAAACCAAAAGCGTTTGTTAGAACCTGACTTCTAGTCTTAATAAATGATGATCTCGAAGGCATATTATTATGTATAGGAAAGGAAAATAGAAGTCAAATTCAACAGAATACATGAAACAAATTGTTTCAATAGATATCGGTACAATAAGATGATACAAATATCATAGAATACAACGAGAACGAATTCACAAGGAGATGTTATTGCGATGATCAGAAAACTCAAGTCAGGCCAGTATCGGTTGTACTCTACAAAGAAAAACCCGAAAACCGGAAAACGAAGGAACTTGGGTACATTCAAGACTCGAGCAGCAGCCGAAAAGCATGAACGTGAAGTCCAATACTTTAAACGGCAATAATATTAAGGCTGCCTAACATGCGCTTGCAGGTGACGGCTCAACTGGCGGCGAAAAAACATGCCGCCTGAAGCGCCCCCCGTTAGGCTGCACGTGCAGCATAATAAGTAGAATATGCAAATTGCACAAGTTGCAAAGGAGATAAATGAGATGACTACAGACAAGCAGAAAGAAGCAGCGAAGGAAAACATCAAGAAAGCGCAACGGAGATGGCAAGAAATGACGCCTCGGGAACACGCTTTAGCTCAGCCTGAAGGAAGAAAGCGAGCAAAACCAGGAACGAAAGGGGAAGGCGACTATTTCCGAATTGTTGTACGATCTAAGGAGGAATTCACCATGTTTCGTTACCATGATGTTGGTGAAAAGGGCCATATTCTACGCCTTGCTGGTAAAAGGAGCAGCGGATCTTGGGATACGCAAGTGTGGCTTATCAGCAAAGACGATGCCCATATCGAAGGCGACACATTAGTTGCCGATACCGATGATGCTAGAAGGGTGATCGAAGCCCTAGGATCAAAGCCCAAACATGTTAAGGGAGACATATTTGAGGCGAAAGACAGGCCCAATGTTCCTGAGGATAAAAAACCAACAGATGCACAACAGAGAGCGAGGCTCAAAAACATAAAAAAAGCCCAGCAAGCTCGTCGGACACGCACAGCGAAGAAAGCGTAAGCCACACGCGCGAATGTCTGCGCCGATGTGGCCAACTAGAACTTTCAATAAGGAACGCCGCCTAACACCGGCTCTGTTGCTCGCGCGCAGTCGCGTTTTGCCAGAAGTGGCGCGATAATACGAAGGAGTCTCGCAGTGCCGCAGCTGCCGCTGAGCTAATCCGTTAGGCTCTTGGCGCTGTCGGTTGATTGCCAAGTGGTAAGCACCTTGCTGGCAAAGTCGTTTGCCGGAAATGAGAACTGAAGTGATGATGTTAAAGATCTTGGAAGTAACGACCTTGGGCTGAAGATCGTCGAATCGATCGTCAGGCAGCATAGTTGAACGGCTTTTGACTTAAGGAACACCCACATGAACAAAGGATTTTCTCGCATCTTTTCCTCTTCCTCAACTGACCCCCCAAGCACGGCAAACGTAACTTTTGGGAAAGGCTGGTGGAGCCGGTAGCAACGATTACCGAGACCGCCGAGCGGAGGCAGGCCAGCCTGGTGTCAGCTATGCTGCTCATCCTGGTGCTGTCCATGATGAGTGGAGTGGTTTATATGGGGTTCTTTAGCTCAACCCCGATCGTTGGATTTGTTTTGGCCGGCGCAGACATCGTCGAGGGAATAGCATATGTCCTGAGCCGTACCCGGCATTACCAATTTGCCGTGCTCCTCTCCCTGATTGTTTTGGCCATCATACCCGTTCTGAATGTCGGACTGGGAAATGATCACAGCTCGGAGGCCCTTCTCGTCTTGCTCATTTGGAATGTTCTAACGATACTCTTCAGCAGTGCAATAACATCCACCCGCAATACAGTTCTGTTTGTCATCTTCAATATTTTGACCCTTTTGCTGCTTCCCGCGTTCATCACAACTGTCTCGTACAGAAATATGACTTTGCCACTGATCTTTAATGGTGTTATATCAGCTAATATTCTGGTCTTTACTCAGCACCGCAACCTGATGGAAAAAGACCGGCGGTTGGAATTGTCGCGAGCCAACGAGCAACTACAAGTTGAGCTCACGGAACGCAAGCGTGCGGAAGAGCAACTGGTCTATACGGCGTTACATGATCCGCTGACGGATCTGCCTAATCGTGTCTTGTTCATGGATCGCCTGCAACATACGATGGAACGCGCCAACCGGCATAAGGAATATAAGTATGCCGTACTCTTCCTCGATTTGGACAGCTTCAAGGTGGTGAATGACAGCCTGGGTCACAAAGCAGGAGACCAGTTGCTGATCGAAACCGCAACCCGTCTGGCGGCTTGTCTGCGCGGCGAAGATACGGTCGCGCGTCTGGGGGGTGATGAGTTCGTCATCTTGCTTGAAGATATTCAAGACTCTACAGAGGCTACACGGATTGCGGATCGCATCCAACATGATCTGGCCATGCCCCTGAATTTAGATGGTCATCAGCTATATGTCTTCGTAAGTATAGGCATTGTGCTGAATGTAGCCAGCTATGAGCGGACGGAGGACATCTTGCGTGATGCCGATATTGCCATGTACCGCGCCAAGGGGGAGGGACTGGGATGTTATCAAATTTTCGATCCGGCGATGCTGGAGCGTGTGATGACACGCATAGAATTGGAAGCCGACCTACGGAAAGCTTTGGAACGCCTGGAGTTTATCGTTCACTACCAGCCAATCCAGCACCTGGCAACTCATCGAATCGTCGGATTCGAGGCGCTGGTGCGCTGGCAACATCCAACAAAAGGTCTCATCCCGCCGGCAGAGTTCATCCCAATCGCCGAAGAAACCGGACTCATCGTTCCGATCGGTTACTGGGTTCTGGACGAGGCATGCCGTCAGATTCGCGCCTGGCAGTTGCAATTCCCTGCGGATCCGCCGTTGACAATTAGCGTGAATTTGTCACCCCGGCAATTCGCCCAAACGGATTTGATCCAACAGATTGCCGAGATCTGCAAAAAAAAACAAATTGGATGCCGGTTGTTTGAAATTGGAACTGACGGAAAGCCTGATCGTGAAAGACTCGGAGTCTGTATCGACCATGCTTTCCAAGTTGCGTGAAATGGGCATACAGGTGCAAATTGATGATTTTGGCACAGGATATTCATCGCTGAGTTACCTGCACACTCTGCCAATTGATACGCTCAAGATCGATCGCGTCTTCATCAGCCGGCTGGGAACCACTGGCAGCGGTTCAGACATCGTCCGGACGATTTTGGCAATGGCACACAATCTCGGGATGAAGGTGGTTGCAGAGGGTGTCGAGACGGACGACCAGCTGTCCAAACTAAAGGCGATGGATTGCGAGTATGTACAGGGATTTCTCTTTGCCAAGCCGGTTAATAGCCAGGAGGCAGGTACCTTGCTGGGAAAGTCGTTTGCCCGAGTTGAGGACTGAAGTGATGGAAACACAGGCGGGAGCCTTATACCGTTGTATACAATAAGTGGGGATTCATCCCGCTAAATTGAGTTTTTTCTACGCCCAGGCAGTGTCTCGTTTTGACGGGAACCCAAGCCTGTGCTGGGTTTATCGAAGCATCCCACCCCACTGTCCGCTACCCACAGGGTGCTTCGCAAACGCGAACCGTTGGGCACATAATTTCGTTGATATCAAACAATTGGGTTTCATGTAAATAACAGCCATCCCGCCGATTTTCATCGGCAGGATGTTTTTTTATGGGGCAAATCCCCCATCAGTGTAGAAAAGGCTTGGGGTGAAATAGCAGACCGAAAGTCCGGAAAGACCGCAGAATGAATTTCAAGAGTTGGGGGAGAGCCCGAATTTACTTCCCATGCTGCCAAAGCGTACACTGTAGTCAATCCTAAGAAAAGGAGGATGAGATGAACGCTCCTGAAGTAATGTTAGTCCTGGTTCTGTTCCGGCTGATCATCCCGTTCGGCACGCTTCTGATCGCCGGTGAATGGCTGAACCGCCGCGAACGCGCTCGCTATCACCGAATGTGAGGTGAGGGATGAACGATATTAATTCCCTGCTCGCGGTTGTGATCGGCCTGGTTGGGCGCCTTGCGATCCCGATCTTCATCACAGCATTAGCTGTGGCCTTCCTGCGCAAGCTGGATGCCCGCTGGCAAGCCGAGGCTGAGAACATTCCGTTAAATGTGGAAACGCCGAAGTGCTGGGAAATTAAAAACTGCACGCCGGAAGAACGCGCCAAGTGCGAGGCGGCTTCTTCCAACACGCCATGCTGGCAGGTAAGACGCCTGCCGAATGGCTACCTGCGCGAGGAATGCCTCGATTGCGAAGTCTTCCATAAAGCGCCCGTCCCCGTTCACGCATAAAACCATTGAGGAGATTGATTATGTTTTCCCGTTTTGAACGCCTTTTGATCGCCGTAATGTTCGCCCTGTTAGCCGCAGGCCTAACGCTGGTCTTTGCCCAGGCCCAGGACGGCACCCCGACAGCGCTGCCTGTCAACAATATAGATGGGAATAGTTGCGTTACCTGTCATAAAGATATTTATGCTACATGGCAGACTGGCCCTCATGGTCAGGCGCTGACCGATCCCATTTTTGTCGAGGCCTGGAATGCTCAAGGCAAACCGGGCGCCTGCCTGGTCTGCCATACAACGGGTTACGATCCGGCAACGGGTAAATCCGAAGCTGAGGGTGTCACCTGCATTGCATGTCACAACCCGATTCCGCCTAATCATCCAGTGGACAACATGCCGATAAATACCACCCCGGAACTCTGCGGAAAATGTCATAGCGATCCCCGCTTTGCAACTGACAACTGGAAGATGAGCGCACATTATCAACGCAGTATGACTTGCACTGTATGTCACGATGCACATACCGCCGGGATGAAGACGGTCGCAGGAGTCACCGCAACAAATGGAGATGCATCCGCTTTATGCGAAAACTGCCACAAGGACGCGATGACCAACTTCCCGACATCCAAACATGCCGCGGCAGGTGTGACGTGTGTCAACTGTCATCTGGGTTTCAACGTGAATAACACGAACGCAGATAATACCGACTTCGCTATTGCCCACAAGGCCCCGGACCATAGCTTCCTGCCCTCGCTGGATACTTGTAACAAGTGCCACTCAAATCAGATGCATGCTCCGGGTCAGGCCCTCGCCGCGGCGGCAATCAAGGTTGAAGAGATTGGCGGAACACCCACGCCGATGCCTACCGCAGTCGTAACTCCGATCCCGCCTGTTACCAATCAACCCACACCGGTCAGCCCGATAGGCTTCGCCAGTATGGCCGGTCTGATCGGTCTGGCCGGCGGCATGATACTTGCCCCGTGGTTGGAACGCATGTATCGCCGCCTTACTAAAGGAGGCAAGAATGACTGATGCAAAATTTTCACGTCGAGACATGCTCAAAGTCGCCGGGGTTGCCACGGCAACAGTGATCGGTTTGCAGGTTGTGAAAGAAGCAAATGCAAACGAGTCGGTTCCGAGCAAAACAAACGGAAGTCGTCAATGGGCGATGGTGATCGACCAGAATAAATGCACCGGCTGCGGATATTGTGTAATGGCTTGCCGTGCTCATAACGATATCTCACCAGATATTACCTGGAATCCCGTCCTTGAGGCGGACCCAATTGGCGACAAGGCAGTTTATATACCGCGTCCTTGTATGCAATGCGCAAAAGCCCCCTGTGTGGAAGTCTGCCCAGTGAAAGCATCCTATTACCGTCCCGATGGAATTGTGATGATGGACTACGATCGCTGCATCGGCTGCCGGTATTGTGAAGTGGCCTGCCCCTATGGTGCACGCTCATTTAACTGGAAGAGTTTCGACGGTCCGAACCCGGCCTCGCCGGAGTGGGGCGAACCGGAAGTTGCGCGCCGCCCGCGCGGTGTGCCGGAAAAGTGCGCCTTCTGCTATCAGCGTATTGACCGCGGTCTGGCTCTGGGACTCGTTCCCGGTGTGGATCCGGATGCGACACCTGCCTGCGTCGGCGTCTGCCCTACCGGGGCGCGTGTCTTTGGCGATTTGAACGATCGCAATTCGCCGGTCAGCATACTCTTGCGTAAGAATCCGCATTTCCGCTTGCGCGAGGATTTGGGCACAGGGCCGCGCGTTTATTACCTGCCTGTTCTGGCGGAGGTTTAGCATGAAAATCACCAGGATCAAATCCTTCTTTGCGTCAGCCTGGGGCAAGTGGCTCAGTTTTCTGAGTTTATTCCTGGCCACCGGTCTGATTGCCGGCCTGCTGGTCTTCTGGAAAGGTCTGTCTCTAACTCACTTGAGCGACCTGGTTCCCTGGGGTTTATGGATCACGATTGACCTGTCATCCATTGCAATAGCAGGCGGAGCTTTCTTCCTGTGCGCGGGCGTCTATCTCTTCGGGCTGAAACAATACCAGCCGGTCGCGCGCACAGCAACCTTCGTCGGGATCTCCGGTTATACAATGGCCATGCTGGCACTGCTGCTTGACATTGGCCGTCCAGACCGATTCTGGCACGTGCTGGTGTACTGGAACAAGCACTCCCTGCTCTGGGAAGTTACCATGTGCATAATGCTTTACCTGACCGTGTTGGTGATCGAGGTATTGCCCATCCTTTCATCTTTCGAGTGGCTGCGCAATCATTACCCCAAAATTGCTGGGAAACTCGAAAGTGCTCATCACTACGCCCCCTATCTGGCGCTTGCAGGTTTGTGCCTTTCCATGCTGCATCAGTCCTCGCTAGGCGCGATGTATGGTGTACTGAAGGCGCGTCCGTTCTGGTATCGCCCTGATATTTCAGTGCTGTTCATTATATCGGCAGTGGCAAGCGGCATGGCGTTGACAGTCTTTGCATCCATGCTCGCGCCGAAACTGACCAAACGCGCCGTGGTCAAAGATGAATTGCTGGAGCGCGTATCCCACTTCATCGGTTGGATGATGGCCGCTTATTTGTACTTCCGCTTCTGGGACGCGCTCTCCATGACCTACACATACCAGGCAGGGCGCACTGAAGGCTTGAACCTTCTCACAAGTGGGACTCTTTCATTCAACTTCTGGATCGGCGAAATCCTGTTGGGAGCAGTGATACCGATGATCATCCTGATCAATAAGAAGACCCGTTTGAATCCGTCCCTGCGGATGCTGGCCCTGGGTCTCATCGTCGGCGGCGTCGTTGCTTATCGCTGGGATACCAATCTAACCGGTCTGCTGGTAATGGTATCTTACTTGCCCGGCGATCTGACCGTCAGCTATACCATGTACCGTCCTTCCATTGTGGAATGGATGGCCGGGCTTGGCATCATCGCCTACGGGCTAACTCTCTTCTCATTAGGTGTCCGCTATCTGCACGTGGTGGACCACCGGTATGCAGAAGAGGAACAAGAATCGGTCAAGATCGAATCAACAGACGTGGTACCCGCCTGAGGATTTGTACAGCACGAAAAAGGACGCCCAATCCTGGACGTCCTTTTTCGTGTCTCAACTATCGTTTACTTTTCCGATGCTCCGGCGTTAATCCAATTTGTGATGGTTTGAATCTCAGCATCTGACAATTTGCCACCCGGAGGCATGAGCATTCCATCTTTCTGGGTTCCCATGATCTTTTGCACTAGCAGACTATTTGCCGCATTGCCGGGAACTATTACAGGAGCATGAGCGCCACTTTCCATGACTGATTTGTAGCTGGACGCATCCCATCCGCCCGAACTCCCATGACATGCGCTGCACTTGTTCTTAAAGATGGGCAAGACATCCGCAGTGAATAATGGGGCGGCTGATGGAGTAGACGTAGTCGTTCCCGTGTTGGCTCCTCCACTGCCAAAAGTTCGAATGAACTTTACTAACTGGTTGATTTGATCTGAATTCAAAACCTCGCCCCAGGCAATCATCGAAGTATCTTTATGACCGTTACTGATCGTGTCAGCGATATTCTGATCAGTATTGGCCCGCTGGAATTTGGGATCGTTCAACGCCGGGCCAACGCCGCCTTCGCCATTCTGACCATGACACTGAGTGCACAGGCCGGTGTAGATTTTCTCGCCGGTTAAAGAAAGCACAGGCGGGGTTGGCGTTGGCTGCGCTTCGGGCGGAGCCTCCACCGGGGGCTTATCCTGCCAGGAGCGCAGATAGGCAACAATAGCATCAATTTGCGTATCATCCAGAGGGCCGCCCGAAGATGTACTGAAGGGGGACATTCCAGCATTCGGCTGCCCTTGAGAGATAATTGCGCGCAAAGTAAAGTCGTCGCGCGTTTTTAGAAATTCTGCAGTACTGATGGGTGGAATGGTGGTGCCGGAGTGCGTTGGATTGGGTCCACCTTCACCGAACTGACCATGGCAGACCGCACAGTTATTCTCAAAGAGCTTTTGCCCGGTTGCTACAGAAGTGCCCTGGGTTGCCTGCAAAGTGTAGTTTACAAGCGCGTCCAATTGTTCAGGCGTTAATACCGATCCCCAAACTGGCATTGTTTGATGGGCACCGCCGGTTGAAATAATTTGCTTGGCCTGCTCTACGCTCTCAGCTTTCGGAACGCGATCTCCATGACAGCTTTTACAATTGTTGTCAAAGGACTGCTTGCCAGATGGCATAGCGCCCGGGTCAACCACATACTGGGCAAGAATATCGATTTCACTTTGACTCAGTTTCTCTTTCCAGGCTGGCATCTCAAGATGCTGTCCGCCCGTGCTAATTAGTTTGCGAAGGTCATCTTTAGAACCATTGAAAGCAACCGAACTGCCGTGACAGGGAGAGCAGTTAGTTGTAAACAATCTGGCGCCATCTGGCGCAACCAAGAAGTTCAGAAGGCGGGTACGTTGTTCCTGATCCATCGCAGTGGACAGGTTGGGGATATTTAAATTGGCATGGGGCGGGTAGCTCAGTCCAAGATCCAAAGCCTTTTTGAGTTCAAGCGGGCTACTGGAAACCAGTTCCTCTACCTTATGACATTCACTACAGTATTGTGTGAAAAGCTGGCTTCCGCCGGGAGAGAGAATAAACCCGGCCAGCGCATCAATTTGATCGGTTGAAAGGTCAGCACCCCAGGCAGGCATGCCTTCGTGCTTTCCCTTGGCAATGATGTCGTGCAGGTTGGTGCCTTTCGGAACGACAATCGACTCACCATGGCAGGAGGCACAATTAGCCACATATAATGCGGCTGTTTGATCTCCAGACGCAGCCTCCACGGGTGGCGGCGTTTCTCGTATCGACTGGATCGTCAGGAAGATTATGGCGACCAGGCCAAACAGCGTTCCTGTGGTAACGATTGGCCTGTTGCGAAAATGACGAAATTTGCTCCGGTCAATGAAAGGCAACAGGAATATAACGATAATCGCCAGGGTCGGTAGAAGTACAACACCAATGACCTCGAGATTACCAGGGAAATATTTCAACAGTTGAAACAGGAACAGGAAATACCACTCAGGGCGCGGGGTGTACGAGGTGTCTGCAGGGTTTGCGCGGGCTTCCAGAGGCGCACCGATGAAGTATGCCAATGCGACCAGAACGAGGAAGACGATCAACACAACGATCGTATCTTTGAAGATGATGTCAGGGAAGAAGGGGACGCCCTTCTCCTTTTCCTCGTGATACTTTTCCAGATAATCTTTCTTCTCTTGGTCCTTCATGGACTATTCCTCTTTCTTCGGTACTGCGCTGATACCGATCTTAATCACCAGATAAAGGTGGATGCCGATTAAGAGCATCAATGCGGCAGGCAGCACCCAGATGTGTGTACCAAAAAAACGAGCCAGGGTCACTGCAGAAAGCTCTGGGCCACCTCGCATGATGCGCAGCAGGTAATCGCCGACAATCGGCGGCGTACCTGCAATACGAGTCCCCACGGTCGTCGCCCAAAATGCTTTCTGATCCCATGGAAGCAGATAGCCTGTGAAGCCAAACCCAACAACGATCAATAGCAACAGTACGCCTGTCATCCATGTAACTTCACGAGGATATTTGTAGGCGCCATAGAAAATCACGCGCAACATGTGGAGCACAACTATCACAACCATGGCGCTCGCTCCCCAATGGTGCAAGCCACGGATCAACCAACCCATGGCAACCTGCGTTGTGATGTATTGAACACTATCGTAGGCATGATCAGGGGTGGGGACGTAGTAGATGGTCAACAAAATGCCAGTCACTGCTTGGTTAATAGCCAGGAACAGAGTTGCACTTCCAAGAGTATAAAACCAGTTGACCTTTGGGATTTTGCGCAGGAATATTGCTTCCCATACCTGACGCCAGCCGACGCGTTCATCCAACCAGTCAGCAAATTTAATTAACATCCTAGACTCCCATAATGAATAATTCGTTATTCTCAACCTTGACATCGTATCGGTTCAGAGGACGAGGTGGGGGCCCGGAAACGACATTTCCCTCTTTGTCGAAGATCCCATTATGACAAGGACAAAAGAACTTGTTCTGTTCAGCGATCCAGCGAACCCGGCAGCCAAGATGAGTACAGACGTTTGACATGGCAACGTAATCACGCCCGTTATCCGACAGAATGTATGCTGATATTTCTTCTTCGCTGGTAATCCAGCCGGTCTGTTGTTGAATCTTGGCCTTAAACAGAGTGGGTACCCCGGCCTCAACTTTGGTCGTCGAGCCAAGCCGAATCCAACCTTGTTCCTGCTTGCTATTAAGCGCTGGCCCAACTACATAGGCAACTGCAGGGATTCCCAAGGCCAGACCAATCGCTCCGCCAATGGACGCGATCGCCAGCTTCATAAAATCCCGTCGTGATACATCTTTCTTGTCTTCCATTTGCACACTCCTTTTTATCCAAATTACGGACAGTTTTGTTATCTGTCTGTACATTCATCACTTGGCATTAGTCAGCGCAGTGGGATTATTCTACCAAACTGCCTTCTACCCACTGTACAATAGCATCCAGTTCATAAAATATAATCCCGACAAACCGGATACTGTTCAAAGTTCATTATTCAAAAATTGGTTATATTGCCTCACTGCTCAGGCGCGCCAGCGTCAATCCATTTCTTTATGAGGTCAAGCTCATCCGCTGAAAAATTAGCAAAGTGTTTGGAACTCTGAATTTTTACCAGGGGGCTGTTAGCTGAGTCATTGGAAAGAATGACAGCGCCATCTGCGCCACCTTTCATAATATTGTTATAACTGGTCAAGTCGAGTCCTTTGGGAGCTGAAGCGCCCTGGTGGCATACCGTGCACTTGGCGCTGAACAGCGGCCCAATATTTGCATTGTAAGTTGGATTTCCGACCACAGGTACAGGTACTTGAGTGGGTTGTGGGGTGGGCAGTTGTGCTTGAAGAATTTCACGTAATTTTGGAGCGTCGAATCCAGCATAACTAAAGACACTACCATGGCAAGCACTGTTTGAGCAGAAGGATGTATTGGAAGTAGTGCCTGCCCCTTCAGTGGTATGGCAGTTCGAACAGGTGGCATCAAAGGCCTTGTTGTGCAAACTGATCCAGTTAGAATTCAAATGAGACTCGGGTTCGGGGCCTTTACTGATCTCGATCTTGGTTACAAAATCCTGTGCTCCGCTGACGACCGGGATCGAATGACACAGGTTGCATTCAAGAGGAATGGCCTTCTGATTAGAGTCCAAATGTTTGCCATCATGGCAGCGGAAGCAACCGGCTGAATCAAAGTGGCCAATGTTATTTGGATGGGCGTTCCAATCCGATTTCTGGTGCAGGAAGACTGAGTCGTTGAAAATCGTTACCAGCTCTTTGACCGCCGAGTCGATTTTGTCTTTATTGGCAGCATAATAATCAGGATAGTTGGACTTGTAATAGTCAGCCAGTTTCTCCATCCCAGCAATCCCCTCCTGCTGAGTAGTATATTGCGCGCGTAAGACCTCTACAGCTTGGCGGCGAATAAAGGGAATGTCAGTGGATATTGCCCCCGCTTGCATTGATCGGTCAACCGACTCCTCGGGTGTATAAACGCGGTGAGTAATGCGATTATGGCAGGTAATGCAGTCTACTCGTTTGAGCTGGTTCGGATCCGCTTTAGAGGCATCAAAGTTAGAAGTCACATCAGTGAACTCTTGCACGCTGCCATCGTCGTTAACAACACGGACATAAGGGATGTTCTGATCCAATTTGTCGGTGGCATAATAATAGACTTGATTCTCGATGTGCCAGTGAATGCCGCGGCCCAAGCCCTCACGTTTGGTCCCACCGCCCGTCTTAAGAACCAGATTGACACTATAAGGGGTGTTTTCTTTATCAGGTTGGAAATGATAGATTACTCGCAGACTGTCATCGGAAAATTTCTCGGGCGTATGACATTTCTCACAAGTATCCCGTGCCGGGCGCATATTACCGGCCATGATGGGGTATTCGTAAGTCGTAAAGGTCATAGCAATAACATGTCTGAGGTCGCCCGCCTTACGAAATAACTGATTTCCAATAAACTCACGTCCGATGTGGCATTCCACACAGGCCACGCGCGCGTGAGGTGAAGCCTGATAAGCCGCAAATTCGGGCGGCATCGTGTGGCATGATGTACCGCAGAAAGTTGGTGAGTTTGTATAATCCCAAGTGTATGCCCCACCAACAAGCAATGCTAGTGTTAAGATGCCAAGGATTCCATACGGCAATATTAACATCCAGCGTGGCGATCCGGTCGGTGGAAAGAAAAACTTCTTGATACGTTCTCTAAATTTCACAAAATACCTCCTTCTGCAGATTGAAACACGGAGATTAAATGCGCAGTCTCCGCGCAAGTTCAAAAGTTATTTTTCGAGTGCGCCTGCATTGATCCAGGCTTTGACGGTTGCCAGTTCATCGGCGGACAATTGTCCGAGGTGACCTCCCGCGGACTGAACTATAAACAACTTGCTATTGGCCGCATCATTCGGGACAATGACCGGGCCATCCTTCCCACCCTTCATCGCGTCTGCGAACGTACTCAGGTTAAGCCCGGCTGTGGCAGCCGCGCCGTGGCACTGGAGGCATTTAGCCGCGAAGATCGGGCCGACTTGAGTCCAGGTCAAGGACGCGGGTGTGCCGCTCGAGGCCTCAGCCGTTGGAGCCGGGGTCGGAGACGGAAGCGGGGTTGGCGTCGGTGGCAACGGCGTCGGTGTCTGCGGGACGTACACTGCAATTGTCGGGTTCTGCGGCGGAATTGTTGTGATAGCTGTTTGCTCGCCATTGACAAATCCATACACCGCAAAGAGCATGGCGATCCCAAGCACGGTCGCAATTGGATAATAGATCATCTGACGTTTACGAAGTATGGCTGCATCAGGTGTTCGGTTGGCCATGCCAGCCTTGATATCCGCCAATTCAAGCGGATGTTCATGAAGCATTTCTTCCTCGGTCAGGCGGCCGGTCCACATGGCTTTGTTAAAGCGCTTGAGGTGAACGCCGTACATGTGCCAAACGATTATGGCCAGCACAGCCAGCACAGCTTCGGCGCCATGCGCGGCCTTGGCGGCCGGAATAAAATCACCTGGGAATATCTTGACCGTCGCCAGCGGATTCCACATCATGAAGCCGGTCATGCCCATCACAACCGTACCCCACACCAACGCCCAGTATTCAGCCTTTTCTTCGAAGGTATAGCGTCCCATCTGCGGACGAGACTTACCGAGGCCGATGTTATATGTAAAAGCAATCCACGCGTCTTTGGCATCCTGAAAACCGGGAAGCATGGTGATGCGCTCATGCAAGACAAACAACTTATATCCAAAACCGATGATGTGATATATCGCGACCAGCATCAACATCGTGGCGGCCACGTGGTGTGTGGCACGGATGCTTTCCACACCGCCCCACAAACGTATGATGAATAACGAAATGGAATTCAAAGGATATTTCTGTACCAGGCCGGTGATACCCAGTGTGGTGAAAGATAACAACATCACCAGATGCTGGACGCGGTCGGCCATCGAAAAGCGGACGTACGAGCGCGGCAGCACGGGAGCAGAAGTTTTCTTAGCCATTTTTCCTGTTACCTTTCCGCGCTTCGATCATGCGTTTGATAAAGTCCGTGATCACGAACACCAACATGCCGCCGATGACGGCAGGAATGAGGAACTTGTAGAACAGATTCACATAATAGACCAAAGGAAATTTGTCGGGGCTGGCAACGTAATGGCTCATCCACGCGTCGGTAAAGCTTTCGGTCGTTACATTCGGGTGGCAACGCTCACATTTAAGTAGAAGATTTTTCTTGATTGAGATGCCTGTGGCAGGGTCATCCACATTGGAAATATTATGTACGCCGTGACAATCTGTGCAGACCGGCTTATTGGTAGGTGTATTCGGCGAGACTTGCTCAAAGAGCGTCACGGTCGTCCCATGGAAATCAGACACATAGGTATTCAATACCTGGGTCGAAATTCCATACTTGTTCATGATCGCAGGATTAGTGTGGCACTTGGCGCATAATAACGGCGTATCATTACGGAACTGGACTGTAGTTGGGTCTTGAATATTATGAACGCCATGACAATCAATGCAAGTCGGCACATCCAGGTTCCCCTGCACTGTCAATGCCTTGCCATGCACGCTGTTTTTATAAGCATCATAAATGGCGCTATGGCAACGCGCACAAGTCTGTGGGATGCGCAAACGAGCTTCCGGTAAAAGCTCGCCGGTCGTTTTGTCAGTGATACGCGCCTGTTGATGGGGGTTATGACAATCCGTGCAGACCGCGGCGTTGAAGTTTCCTCCCGCCAGCGCTTTCTGATGGACGCTGTCCAACACTTTGTTGTACTGGTCCGCATGACAATTCTGGCAGGAGGTATAAAGCTGAATGGAAACTTGTCGAAGATCCTCGGCCTTGAAATCCGGGTGAGGAAATACGCTGATATTCGTGTGACAAGCCACGCAGGCAACATCTTCCTGGTTATGAACGCCATGATTGAACAAATTTGAGTCGATGAATAGCGAAAGTGTTTCGCCATTGGGCAGAGTCTTGCTTAAGGTAGGCTGATTGTGGCAACCCAAACAAAAATCATTAGAAGGCTTATCCTGCGAAGCAGAATGCAAAACTGGGCTGGGGATATTGGCCGCATCAGTTCTTGACGTTAGTGCGGCCGCGGCCACGAGAATCAGACTCACTCCAACAATAAAGAGGGTCAACCTGAGCCGATTTGAGAACCACTTGATCATTGCATTCTCCTAATTTCCGAACAATTCCGTTCAAGAAATATCCGCCTGGTTTTAAGGCGAATGAAACAATTCTATATGTTTTCCCATACGGGAATAGTGCTGAATATCACTAATTCGGTATGATTAGTTGTCGCACACTTTTCAAAGAGATGGCGGGCGCAGTTCGCCCGCCAAATCCTGTTCACGACCATTAAAATGACCTATCCCTGGGTTCGAGATAGGTCATTTTAGTGTTGCAAGTGCGCTTTGATGTAGATTACTTCAACGCTGTCAACGCTGCATCGAGCAGGGCATTGGCGTAGGTCGAGTTGTGGACACCCATGCTCTTGTCCTCTGTGACCATGAGGAAGTTCCACAGGGCCGCCGCTTGGGCTTCGGGATAGTCGCCAACAACAATTACGCCGTCTTTATCGAGCAGGCCCTTGGCTTGCAGAGCCTTCTCGACTTGCGCAAGTTTGCCCTTGATCGTGGTCTGCACGCCATTGATGTCAAAGTTCTTGGCATCGGTATGGCAGGTTGTGCAGGTGGCAACGTTTGGAGCAAAGGCGTGGAGGGCGTTTTCGCCTGCGCCGCCCATGTGGCAGGTCACGCAGGTGTCCTTCACCATCGAGTAATGCTGGCTGGGTTTGCCTTCAACTCCACCGCCGCCGCCAACGCCGAGAATCATCGAGGATACTGGACCGTGGTGGGCGCCCCAGTGGGTGCTGTTGACACTGACCTTGCCATCCTTCGCGGCCGGGAATGCGGTGCGAGGCTGGTGGCAGTTGGCGCACAGGTTGCCCATGCCGCCATCGTAGGTAGCGCCCGAAGCTTCGAGCGTTACAGCCGCGGTGGTCCTCAGGGCGAAGTCGTCCTTGGTGTAGGTGGTGTGGATCTTGTGGCAGGCGCGGCAGTCAATGCGGCTTGCATTC
>Ga0172371_10005090_pt1 | contig 19621 bp, 17 predicted proteins | sample Lak12m_FD_114543 | JGI IMG/M metagenome (GOLD analysis project Ga0172371, IMG submission 114543) | Freshwater microbial communities from Kabuno Bay, South-Kivu, Congo - kab_022012_12m | ecosystem: Environmental > Aquatic > Freshwater > Lake | place: Democratic Republic of the Congo: South-Kivu... | reverse complement strand
GCCTGGAAATGCGATTCTCTCTCTGCCTTTGGCGGGATCGTGGCCCTAAATAGAAAGTTAGATCTAAAAACCGCGAAAATAATTGTTAAAAGCGGCTTCCTGGAATGTGTTATCGCCCCCGGTTTTGAGCCGCAAGCAGCGGATTTATTTAAAGAAAAAAAGAACCTGCGCCTATTAGAATTACCGGATTTAGAAGCTAGCCGGGATTATGATTTTAAGCGTGTGAATGGCGGGTTATTAATCCAGGATAAAGACTCAGAGACCCTGGATATAAAAAAGATTAAAGTAGTTACTAGAAGTAAGCCCACCAAGAAAGAGATGGAAAGCCTTGTCTTCGCCTGGAAGGTTGCTAAGCATGTCAAGTCTAATGCCATTATCTTGGCCAAGGGGACTAAAACCGTGGGTATCGGGGCAGGGCAGATGTCCAGGGTAGATTCAGTGTTCATCGCCGTAAAAAAAGCCGGCAAACTAACCCAGGGTTCGCTCTTAGCCTCAGACGCCTTTTTCCCTAAGCCAGACGCCATTCAGTTAGCTGCCAAGTTTAAGATTAAGGCCATTATACAACCCGGCGGCTCCATATCCGATGAGGAAATAATCAAGGCCTGTGATAAATATAAAATCTCAATGGTCTTCTGCGGCATAAGGCATTTCAGGCATTAATGGATGGCTTATTCTCAAGCGATAAGATATCTGGAACATTTTATTGACTACGAGAAAATACCCGCCTGGCCCTATAAGGAATCTTTAAAGCTCAAACGTATCAAGGGTTTCCTGGCTACAATCGGCAATCCCCATCTTCATCTAAAATGCCTGCACGTCGCCGGGACTAAAGGCAAGGGTTCGACCTGCGCTTTCATCGCGTATATATTAAGAGAGGCTGGCTTTAAAGTTGGGCTATATACTTCGCCTCATCTGGTAGATTTCCGAGAGAGAATCCGCATACTCAATCCTCGACTTCCAGCTAGCAAGCCCCGGACCAAAGATTTTGAAGGGTCAATTTCAAAGCAGGGCTTAATCAGGATACTGGAGCGCCTGAGGCCGGCAATAGAACTCTACAATAAAAAATCAAAATACGGCCCGCTTTCTTTCTTTGAGGTCTATACTGCTTTGGCCTTCGTTTATTTTAAGGATAAAAGGGCTGACTTCGTAGTTTTAGAAACAGGCTTAGGCGGGAGGCTGGATGCTACCAATGTAGTTAGGCCTCTAGTTTGCGCTATCACCCCTATCAGCTATGAGCATACGCAGAAGTTAGGCAATACCCTAAGGAAGATTGCTTTAGAAAAGGTAGGCATTATTAAGAGCCCTCAGCCCTCAACCCTAAGCCATAAACCACTAGTCATTAGCGCCCCCCAAGAAAAAGAGGTGGTAGCGGTAATACGCGACAAATGTAAACAAGCAGGCGCTAGGTTATATGAGGTAGGCAGGCAGATAAAATGCCGAAGGATAAAGGATGGTTTCGGAGTCAGCGGCCTGTTTGGAAATTATCAAAATCTTAAGATAAAATTGATAGGCAAGCACCAGTTTATTAACGCCACCGTGGCTGTGGGCGTAATTGAGGCCTTGAAGTTCTCTAATATAGATATCAATATTGATTGTATCAGACGAGGGCTTTATGCTACTCGTTGGCCGGGTAGATGCGAGGTTATTGCTAAAGATCCGCTAGTTGTTTTGGATGGAGCGCAAAATATCGCTTCGGCCCGGGCTTTGAGAAAGGCAATCAAGGAGAACTTTAAATACAGGAGACTGATTTTGGTATTGGGGATTTCTAAGGATAAAGACATAGAAGGCATCTGCCGCCAGTTACGCAGTTTAGCGGACAGAGTAATTCTGACTAAGGCCGATACCCCCCGCGCTGCCGAACCGGAAACACTAGCTCAATATTTCAAAAAGAAAGATACCCGGATAACCCATAGCGTTAAAGAGGCAAAGTCATTCGCTTGGCGTATTGCCGATAGAGGGAGAGATTCAATTCTAGTTACGGGTTCTTTGTTTGTGGTAGGCGAAGCAAGAAAGTTTATATTGAAGAAGGCCTATAAAGATTACCAATATGGTTAACTTGATATATAGAATTAGACACTCATTAATAATTGAGAAGATAATCAGCCCCAGGGTTGCTATCTTTTTACATAAGTTATTTAATAAACTTCTAGGCCTTAAGAGGCGAGGGATAAGAGTTTTACTAGGAGGCAACTGCGTTGTATATATGCCAGCTTTCATGTTTCAGCCATGGGATAAATATGAAACTCCAGTAATGATTGAAGTAAATAGGTATATAAAAAATAACCCCAATACTTTATTTTTAGATATTGGTTGTCAGGCAGGCATTTTTAGTGTTTTTAGCTTTGTTTAGTTCCAGGCAAGCCAAGGTGATTGCATTTGACCCCTCTTTATATAATTTAAAATGTAGTCAACTAATGTGTAAATTTACTGAGGGAGACCGTCTTAGTTTAGTCTATGGTTTTGTTTCAAATGAGCATTGAAGCGGGCTAAAATTAAACGCTAGTTATAAAAAAACTATGACAGCATTATCATCGGTAACTTTACCGAAGTGGGGATTGCTATTATCGCAAGAGCTTGATCTGTATAATAGCAGAGATAAAAGTATACCCATTCAAAGTCTTGATGGGTTATTGTTTGGAGACGCAATTTGCAATCGGCCTTTATTATTAAAATGCGATATTGAAGGTGCCGAGCTACTCGTTTTACGCGGAGCAGCAAAGATATTAAAACAATTATCGCCTGTTTTATTGCTGAGTGTGCACCCGAACCTGTGCCAAAAATTTGGTTATTCTATAACAGATACTGAAGATTATTTAAAGGGCATGGGGTATGAAATAAGATTGTTGAATATAGATTCTGAATTGCATTGGTTGTGCGAAAAGAAGTAGAGTATGACAAAAGAAAATTTATCACTTCGGAGATAAAAGTTATTTAAGCAAGGATGAGATATGGCTAGTAGCCCAAATTTATTTGATACAATTGCCGCAATCGCTACGGCAATAGGGGATTCCGGCATCGGCATTGTGCGCATAAGCGGAAAAGGTGCCCTATCCGTTGCCGACAAAGTTTTTGTCTCTAAGGATAAGAAGAAACCGTCTACCTTTAAGGCCTACAGCACGCATTACGGCTGGATAGTCAAAGAATCAAAAGTTATTGATGAGGTTATATTAACTCTGATGCGCTCGCCTAGGTCTTATACTAAAGAGGATGTGGTAGAGATTAACTGCCACGGCGGTATTGTTGCGCTTAGGGCGATATTAGAGTTAGTCTTAGAAAATGGCTGCCGCCTTGCCGACCCCGGAGAATTTACCCGCCGCGCTTTTTTAAACGGGAGAATTGATTTAGCCCAAGCTGAAGCAGTACTGGATATTATCCGTGCTAAGACAGGCCCTGCTTTAAAGTTAGGGGTTGAGCAGTTAGGGGGCGCCCTATCTCGGGAAATCGGTAAGATCCGGCAGGAACTTCTGGAGATACTCTCAATAATAGAAGCTAATATTGATTTTCCCGAGGAAGAGATAGGGGCATTGGATTTGGCGGCCCTGGCTGGTAAATCAGAAGCCGTAAGTAAAAAATTAAACGATATTTTAAGGTCATCCGAGCGTGGACGGGTATTGCGCGAGGGTATAGGTGTAGTCATATGCGGTAAGCCTAATGTAGGAAAGTCTTCGCTTTTAAACGCCCTGCTTAAAAAAGAACGTTCTATTGTTACCCCTATTCCCGGCACGACCCGTGATACCATTGAAGAGGTTATTGATATCAGGGGTATTCCGGTAAGGATCGTAGATACGGCGGGGATATTAGAGCCGCGGGACTTAATAGAGAAAGAAGCTGTTTTACGTTCCAGGAGGCAGATTGATTTAGCGGACCTGGTTATCCTGATGTTTGATGGCAGTAGGGGATTGGACGCAGAAGATAAGTTTATGATGAGAAAGATAAAGAGAAAAACCGCTATTGCCATTATCAACAAGATAGATTTACCACAGAGGGCTCAAAAGGGAGAGATTGCTGAAAGCTTTCCGCGCCTGGTGAACCTCTCCGCTAAAAAAAATAAGAATGTTGATTTACTTGAAGATACGATTGCGGACTTAATCTATAAAGGTGGTATCCATGATAAGGAATCAATATTAGTGAGTAATTTAAGGCATATCGTGGCAATCAGGGAAGCGCAGAAACTCATTGCAGAAGCCGGGCAATCATTAGATAATAAGTTATCCTTGGAGTTTGTGAGCCAATATATCCGGGATGCTCTTGGTTTTTTGGACAATATTTTAGGCAAGGATTCTTCAGGAGATTTATTAGATAAAATATTCAGCCAGTTCTGTATCGGTAAATAACGGAGGACTTATGGATAAGAAGAAAATTGAACAGGCGGTTTACAATATATTAGGGGCGATTGGAGAGGACCCTAAGAGGAAAGATCTTATAGACACGCCCAAGCGGGTAGCCCAGATGTATGAGGAGGTATTTTCTGGCATAGCCCAAGATCCCAGTAAAGAATTAGAGGTTATCCTAGAGCAGAAGCACGACGAGATTATTTTACTTAAAAACATACCTTTATATTCCGTATGTGAACACCACCTTCTTCCTTTTACCGGATGCGTGCATATTGCCTATATCCCTGACGGCGGCCGGGTTACCGGGTTAAGCAAATTAGCGCGTGTTGTCGATGTTTTGGCTAAGCGTCCGCAGGTGCAGGAGCGGCTTACCTCTCAGATCGCGGAGATTATTATGTCTAAACTCAAGCCTAAAGGATGTATGGTGGTTATTGAGGCCGAGCATCTGTGCATGTCTATGCGGGGAATAAAGAAGGCGGGTACCCTGACAGTGACTTCAGTCGTAAGGGGCATATTTCAGAAGAATGAAAAGACCCGTTCCGAGACCTTGGCTTTAATTAAATCCTAATAAATCATGCACAAGATATCGTTGGTAGCATTCAAGACAAAACATAAGGGCAAGGTTGCAGAAATTTTAGGCGGCGTCAATTTACACAACAGGCTTATGAATATGGGCATATATAAAGGCAGGGAAGTTACCAAGTTAAGCCATATCGGCTTAAGGGGTCCGGTAGTGATAAAGTCAGGCAGGAGTATTTTAGCCTTAGGGCATGGCATGGCAGAAAAAATCATGATAGAGATAGAATGATAAAGAAAATTTATTTGATAGGCAACCCTAATGTCGGTAAAAGCGTAGTCTTCTCACGTCTTACTGGAGTGCAGGCAATTTCCTCCAACTATCCCGGCACAACCGTGGAGATTACTAAAGGGTACCTACGCTTAGGAGACGAAAGGATTGAAGTTGTGGATTTGCCGGGGACATACTCGTTGGAGCCGACTTCCAGCGCAGAAGAAGCGGCGGTTTCATTGTTGGGAGAATACCCGAAAAACGAAATCGTTGTAATCAATATCCTGGATTCAACTAATTTAGAGAGGAATCTGCTTTTGACTTTACAGCTGATTGAGGCGGGGTTTCCGATCCTCCTTTCTTTAAACATGTGCGATGACGCCGCCCACAAGGGGATTAGCATTGATATTAAAAAATTGCAGGGGATCTTAAATGTCCCCGTGGTTCCGACTTGCGCTGTGACCGGAACAGGCATCCGGTTATTGATTGAGAGGATAAAAGAGGCAACATCTATTAAGCGAGGCGAGCTTGGGCATGAAGAGCGTTGGAAAGAGATAGGGCGGATTATTGAACAGGTGCAGCATCTGGAGCACCGCCACCACAGCCTAAGAGAGGTCTTAGAGGATGCTTCTGTGCGGCCCTTAACCGGTTTGATAATGGCGGCGGTGGTTATCTATGTCTCGTTTAAAATAGTGCGTTTTGTGGGGGAATCTATAATCAATAAGGTAACCGATCCGCTATTCTTTAATTTTTATCAACCAGCCTTAGAGAAGATGGCCTTCTACTGGCAGGGAAAGGGATTTTTATTCCATCTGTTCATAGGAGACCTGATTAACGGCAAGATTGATTTTAAACAATCTCTGGGTATGCTGACAACAGCCCCGTATATTGAGTTCGGGATGGTCTTGCCTTACGTAGTATCGTTTTATTTCATCTTAAGCCTTTTAGAAGACATTGGATATCTGCCCCGCCTGGCAATATTATTAGATAATATCCTGCATCGCCTCGGCCTGCATGGCTATGCTATTATCCCTGTGCTTTTAGGCTTTGGTTGCAATGTCCCCGGCATATTATCTAGCCGTGTCTTGGAATCAAAACGCGAGAGGTTTATTGCATCAACCATCATTTCTATCGGGGTCCCTTGTGTTCCATTACAGGCGATGATCTTTGGCTTATTAGGCAGATTTGGGGGATTCTACGTAGGCGGAGTATACCTGGTATTATTCATCCTGGTTCTGACATTAGGGTTCATCTTAAATAGTATTCTCCCCGGCTTCAGCCCGGAATTTTTATTAGAGATTCCGCCTTACAGGTTCCCACCCTTAGATATGCTGGTAAAAAAATTATACTTTCGCATCAAGGGTTTCTTAATGGAGGCGGTGCCGGTAGTGCTGATAGGAGTTATGGTTATCAATATCCTTTTATATTTTAAGGTGCTCGACATCGTAACCGGTTTATCCGCACCAGTAGTTAATGGCCTATTCGGATTACCGAAGGAGGCGATAGTCGCCCTGGCTATTGGGTTCTTAAGGAAGGATGTTGCTATCGGGCTGCTTATGCCTTTAGGTCTTTCCGTTAAGCAATTATTCATTGCGGCGACACTATTAGCCATATCGTTTCCCTGCGCCGCCACGTTTATAGTCCTATGGAAAGAATTAGGGCTTAAAGATTTGATCAGGTCAACTCTGATGATGATAATCGTTAGTATTATAGTAGGTACCGCGCTTAATTTCTTAATCTTGCGCTAACACCGCCATTTTTTTAAAGGAAGATTTTTTAAGATATTGGCATTAAGCCTAAGCATGGCCCGGATAAGTTTCTTGATAGGTCTGGGGGTTCGAAAAATATTTAGTGTTGAGATTTAAAAGATAGCTCTCCTCGTTTTTTAAAATTAATTCCCAACCTAAAACAATGAATCCCAGTCTAGATTACGGTATTGTATCGCCTCCGAGAGATATTCTGTTTTAATATCCGCGCTGGCGGACAAGTCGGCGATAGTCCTGGAGACCTTCAATACCTTATCGTAAGCTCGGGCGCTAAGATTCAATTCAGTCATCGCCATCTTAAGTAGCTCGCTTCCCTCTCCGTCTAAGGCACAGAACTTACGTACCTGCTTATGGCTCATCTGGGCGTTACAGATAATACCCTCATCCTTAAACCGTTCTCGTTGAATTGCGCGAGCTTTATCCACTCTTCCTTTAATCTGGGCAGAGCTTTCTGCCGGTAGGTTACTGGATAGTTCTTGGTAACGCGCAGCCGGTACTTCTATGTGTATATCTATCCTATCCAGCAGGGGCCCGGATATCTTAGAACGGTATCTATAAACCTCATTCGTTGAGCACGTACAGGAAGATTTCAAGTCCTGATAACGGCCGCACCTGCAGGGGTTCATAGCGCAGGCAAGCATAAAAGAGGATGGGAAGAGGAGGGTTTTATTTATCCTGGATATGCGGATGTAGCCATCCTCCAGCGGCTGCCTGAGCGATTCCAGAGTATTTCTGTGGAATTCAGGCAGCTCATCTAGAAATAATACGCCTTGGTGGGCAAGGCTTATCTCTCCGGGTTGAGGGTAGGAGCCTCCGCCGATTAAGGCTATATCCGAAATGCTGTGGTGAGGACTGCGGAAAGGGCGGGTTATTATTATTCCTTCTTTAGCGGTCAGATTTCCGGTCACAGAGTGTATTTTAGTAACTTCCAGGGCTTCCTCTAAGTTAAGGTCGGGCATAATAGTAGGAATTCTTTTAGCAAGCATGGTTTTGCCGCTTCCCGGGGGGCCAATAAAAAGAATATTATGCATACCTGCCACAGCCACTTCCAGGGCCCTTTTAGCAAGATGTTGGCCCTTGACTTCTGAAAAATCAACCTCATAACCGCTGGAGCCCTGGTTGAATAATTCTCGCGGGTCTGATTTGAAAGGTTTTGTCAAAGAAGGGTTATTTAAGAATTCCACAGCCTCTTTTAATGATTTCATCGGCCAGAGGCATATGTCGTTGATCACGGCCGCCTCTTTGGCATTAGGATAAGGGACGATGATATTCTTGATTTTAGATTTACCCAGTGCCATACAGATAGACAGGATGCCCCGTGTCGGCCTGAGGTTTCCATCCAGGGCGAGCTCGCCGAGAACAAAGTAGCTTTTCAGGGATTCGCTATCAATTTGTTGGGTTGCTGAAAGTATCCCTAAAGCAATAGCCAAGTCAAAACTTATCCCTTCTTTGCGGATATCCGATGGCGCTAAATTAATAATAATTCTCTCCGCCGGCCATTTAAAGCCGGAGTTTTTGATTGCAGACTTGATACGTTCCCGGCTTTCTCTTATAGCAGTATCTGCTAATCCCACCAGGCTGATAACCGGTAGGCCCCTAGATATATCTATTTCTATTTCAACAGGATAAGCTTCTATGCCGATCAAGCCGAAACTAGCAACTTTAGACAGCATAAAATAGCTCCTTAGTTTTTAAGATTCAAATTAGGCATAGAATCCAGGCTTCCCTGGGCCCGGAATTAAGTTGCGCCTTAGTTTTTCCTACCCATCTATAATAGACGCAGAAGGTATCACTATCTAACTTATAAAATCCCTTAAAGGGTTTTTAAGAAAAGGCTTGCTTTTTATATCCCTCTCAATATATAATTATAACAATAATTAGAATAGAGTATCGGAAAGTCTTATATCCTGTGCCGGAGAAATATTCTCATTTAAGTTCGCCTAGGCCGGAGTAAAGATTCTATATCTTTTAGCAAGAGTTATAAGATGAGAAATATATTTACCCAATTAGCCCAAAATAAAATTTTTATGACTACCCTCTCTGCCTGGATTATTGCGCAGACCATTAAGGTGACTATCGGCGTTATCCGCCAGAAGAGATTTGATTTCCGCTGGTTTGTGGGTACAGGGGGGATGCCTTCTAGCCATGCTGCCGGCGCCTCTTGTCTAGCGTCCGCTATCGGCTTAGAGTATGGTTTTTCCAGTGTTTATTTTGCCTTGGCCGCTTCTTTCGCTATTGTAGTGATGTTTGATGCCCAGGGAGTACGGCGTTCAACCGGTAAGCAGGCACATATCCTGAATAAGATTATGGACGATATTTATTGGCAGGGAAGAATTCAGGAGAACCATTTACGGGAACTCGTAGGGCATACGCCCATAGAAGTCATTGGAGGATTCATCTTAGGTGTTACGATTGCCTTAGTTTCGCGATAAAAGGAGGTTTTAGTGAATAAGAGATTGGCATTGATTGCCGGCGTAGTCATTCTCATAGCCATGATCATTTTGGTTATCTTTAAAAGGAATACTCTGCCCATACAGATTAAGGCAGGCAAAGTTACTTCTTTATCAAGCCTTTCTGCCCTAGCCGCGGGGCTTGAGAAGAAAGGCAACCTTTCGGAAGCAAAGCTGGCTTATCAAAAATTAATTAACGAATTCCCTGGTTGCAATGAAGTTATAAATTGGCAGAAGAAGATAGAAGATTTGAATATGAAACTGCTTTTCTGCCCGACCATAACTCCAGGAAGCATCCTCTACGAAGTCAAGCCGGGAGATTCCTTAACCAAAATCGCCAAGGGTCAGAAAACCACCGTTGGCCTAATCATAAAAAGCAATCATTTAGCCAACGATAAGATCCTGCCCGGCAGCAAAATTAAGGTTTGGGCTAACCCTTTCAGTATCGTTGTTGATAAATCCCAAAACACCCTTATTTTAAAAACTGACGACGAGATTATTAAAACCTATATCGTTTCTACCGGCACCAATAATTCTACCCCTACCGGTACCTTCAAGATTATCAACAAGCAGACGGATCCTACCTGGTTTAAGGCAGGAACAGTTATTCCGGCTGGCAGCCCTAATAACCTCCTGGGTTCGCGTTGGCTGGGACTTGACTTGTCTGGATATGGCATCCACGGCACGGTTGAGCCGCAGAGCCTGGGGAAGCAGGTTACCCAAGGTTGTGTGCGTATGGCTAATGCCGACGTTGAAGAATTATACGATATCATACCTATGGGTACGGAAGTAACCATCATTGACTAACCCCTTTTAAAATATGAACGGCCTCAACTTTGAAAAACCCATTATTGAATTAGAGAAAAAAATTCAGGAATTAAAGAATTTTATCTCCGATAAAAAAATAGACCTTTCTTCTGAAGTCAGTCGCCTGGAAGAGAAATTAGAACACCTCAAAAAAGACACCTATGGCAATCTAACTGCCTGGCAGAGAGTCCAGATTGCCCGGCATCCCCAAAGGCCTTACGCGCTTGATTACGTCAATACAATAATGACGGATTTTATAGAATTACATGGCGATAGGGCGTTTGCCGATGATAAGGCCTTAATCGCAGGTTTAGCAAAATTAGGCAATATTAGGATTGTAGTCCTCGGGCATCAAAAAGGCAGGGATACCAAGGATAGCTTAAAACATAACTTCGGTTGTGCTCATCCCGAAGGTTATCGTAAGGCGCTTAGGGTGATGTGCTTAGCAGAAAAATTCCTCTTGCCGGTTGTTATCTTCATTGATACCCCTGGTGCCTATCCCGGGATAGGCGCAGAAGAGCGTGGCCAGGCCCAGGCCATTGCCCTTAATTTAAGGGAAATGGTGCAGGTAGCTGTTCCTATTGTCGCCATAGTGATTGGCGAGGGCGGTTCAGGCGGGGCCCTGGGTATCGGGGTTGCGGATAAGGTTTGCGTTTTAGAGAATGCCTATTATTCAGTTATTTCTCCCGAAGGTTGTGCCGCTATTTTATGGAAGGAAGGATCTAAAGCCCCGGAGGCAGCCGAAGTTTTAAAGCTAACCGCCCAGGATTTATTAGGCGCAGGTATCATTGATGAGGTGGTGCCGGAACCTCTAGGCGGGGCCCATCGCGACCCCCAAGGGATGGCCCGTGTCTTAAAAGAAGTCATCCATAAGAATTTGAAAGAGCTGCAGGCCTTAAATACAAAAGAACTGTTAGAATCAAGATACGCTAAATTTAGAAAAATAGGGGCCTATGTTCACGAATGAGCAGGAGCTAATCTTATTGGGATTGCTTAGGGAGAATCCCCGGCATGGTTATGAAATAAAAAGAAGGATTGAAGAGATTTTATCGCTTTTTGCCGGTATAGATCTAAGATCTATATATTATCCTCTCGTATTATTGGAAAAGAAAGGGCTAGTTACCAAACATAAGGCCAGGGAAGGAAAAAGGCCTCAGCGTTTTGTCTATGAATTAACCGCTAGGGGAGGAGAGCGTTTTAATGAATTATTGAATAAAAGTTTACTTAATTTTAAACGCCCGCAGTTTACCTTAGACTTGAGCCTCTATTTTTTATCTTATCTGGAATCCGGCGTGGCCAAAAGAAGGCTGCGTGGTAGAATTTTTATCCTCAATAAAATAGCTAAAGGCCTAAAGCAGTTAATTGCCAGCCGTAGCAAAAAGCAAGCTTCTTCTCTATCGCGCATTGCCGAACATAACCTGCGGTTGGTAGAGGCTGAGTCTAAATTCCTCTCCGGGCTAGTGCAGAGCTTATAATCACGCATATCCGCTAAATTAGAAGATAAAATACTTACTGTAGAACATAGTAATTTTTTAGCTACAATCCCATTGTTTTTAATAGGGCCGGACATATCCAAGATTCTCCTGCCGGAATTTAAAAGGAATTATTCAGCCTAGGGACGAGTATAAAAATGGGCATATTTTTCCTAAAAATATATGGTATCAGTATTAAGGTATCAAGCAGCAGCGACTTTGCATTTGATAACCTTAAGAAAGATTTCCAACTTTATTTAGGCGAAAAGATAGAAAATCAACTACCTGGGGTAATAAACATAAATATTTTTAAAGAAAAGCCGCCCTATCAAAAGATACCTTCCCTCGAAGCATCGCTATATAGCCTGGGTTCTATATGCTATAAGGGTATAGATACGCATTACATAGATTACTCCGGAAAAGGTTTGATGGTATATGATTTTGCCAAAGAGAATGCCGACATCTATAGCGAATGCGAAAACTTATTATATGAGAAGGCAAGGTTAGCCATATTATCAAGGATAGGGGAGTTGTTGGATGAACGCCATATCCATAGAGTGCATGCGTTGGGCTTAGCTAAAGACGGTAAAGCAACTCTATGTCTTCTACCCATGGAAGCCGGAAAGACGACGCTAGCCTTAAGCGTGCTGAAGAAGAGTAAGCAAATAAGGTTAATATCAGATGACGTGTGTTTCTTAGATTCTAAGAATTACGCCTATCCCTTTATGTTGCGTATCGGCGTAAGAGATAAAAATCACGTAAACGAAATTCCTGAGCAATATATTACCAGGATATGCAGGTATATTTACGGAGAGAAGTATCTTATAGACGTATCTTGTTTTAAAGATTACATAGCGGCTAAGAGCAAGGTATGCAATATCGTAATAGGAAAACGCGTCTTTCAGGATAATACGGAAATAAGGAAGATTCCTAAGATAAAATGTTACCTGCCGTTTATTCAATGCGGAATTTTTGGGTTAGGGTTACCCCAGATTGCAGAATTATTTTTACGCAGCGGCCTTAGTGATATTTTAAATAAAATAAATATCGTTTTTTCTAGAACCATTATTTTTCTTAAGATAATCTCTAGGACCAACACCTATGAAATGAGAATAGGTAGGGATCTGGAAGAGAATGCTGATAAGCTGGTTAATTTCATTAATGTACACACCAGATAAAGCTTCATGAAAATATTTTTAAAAATATCTGGATTAGCGATATGTTGAAGATAGCCCTAGTTACAATACGCCATGTTGATTTAAGTATAGGGTTAGGCTATTTAGTTTCTTATTATCGAAAATACGGGAAATTTAATAAAGAAGTCGATTTTGAAATTATCGAATGTCCCTCCTCTTTCAATAATCCGATAGAATCTAAAGAAGATGTGTTAAAAAAGCTTAAAGATTCAGATCTAGCGGGTTTTTCTACCGTTACTCAGGATTATAGCTTAATACTCGAGATCGCTAAAAGAGCTAAGCGAGACTATGCTATTCCTTTAATATTTGGAGGATACCATATCTCTGCCTTACCTCATACCCTACCCGAGTTTGTAGATATAGGAGTTATCGGAGAAGGCGAGATTACTTTTATGGAATTATTGGATAAATATATCCAAAAGGGTAATTTTTATCATGAATGGCTAAAGGATATTAGAGGTATTGTTTACCATAGAGGAACTCAAATTGAGATTACGGAGTCAAGGCCGTTTATAGAACATTTAGATATGATACCGCCACCAGCAAGGGATATATTTGATAAAAGATACTTGTTCCCACGCCTAAACGCTTCTTTTTATAGGAAACAAGGGGGGGAGGTTTTAGGGAGGATTTCTACTTCGCGAGGGTGTCTGTTTAATTGCATATTCTGTTACGCTTCTAAGTTTTGGAGGAATAAAATTCGTTATTTTTCAGCAGAATATGTAGTTTCGGAAATAAGGCTTCTTATAGATAAATATGGTTGTGATTCTATTCATATTAATGATGATTTGTTCATAGGCAATGTCGTGCGCTTAAAGGAAATAGTAAGGTTAATAGAAAAAGAAGGTATTTCAGCTGACGTAGAGTTTACTTTTATCCAAGCAAGAACGGATATGTTTTCAGAAGAGGTATGTCAGCTTCTTAAAAGGATGAATGTTAGAACAATTGGTTTCGGTATTGAGTCTGGCTCAGATAAAATATTAAGTTATCTAAAAAATAATACTGTAACAGTAAGCCAAAACTGGGAAGCGGTAAACAGAGCTTTAAAATGGGGATTTAGCGTTTGGCCACAATTGATAGTTGGGAGTCCCGGGGAAACCAGAGAGGATATAGAAAAAACCTTAAGATTTACTCGTATCAAAGATATTCCGCGTTATCAGATTGCGATACTTACGCCCTATCCCGGTACAGAATTATGGCATTATGCTGAGAAAAAGGGTTTAGTAAGTGAAGATATGGATTTTAAGCGATCGGCGTTAGTTATAAAAAAAGGAGAATTAGAAGATAAAGTTTATTTAGGAGATAGGTTAACCTTGGAAGAGCTATGGCAAATGATAAAGGAGGCTTTCGAAGAAGAGGGCCAAAGGAAACAAGCAGATATAAAAATTAATCTAAAAAAAGATTACTTAAGATATTTTGTGCGATATTTGAAAGTGTTCTTCGCAAAGCCTCATAAATATATTCCTTGGGCAATGGCCATATTAAATAATAGATTAAAAAAGGCCCTATAGTGGATGTTTCATTAATTTTACTTACTTATAATCGGCCCCAGTTATTAAAAAGGTCTCTTTTGTCTTTAGTCAGACAGGATTGGCCTAAAGAGAAATTTGAAATAATTATTGTTGATGATGGCTCAATAGACACAGCGACGGATATTATAAAAAATTTCCTCATTAAATATCCTGATATAAGATTTTTTTATCAATCTCATCGAGGAGTTTCTTCGGCAAGAAATTTAGGGGTAGAGAATGCTCGGGGGGATTTTTTAGCTTTTATTGCCGATGATTACTATTTACCCAACGACTATCTGCCCAGAGCTCTTGGTTTTTTTAAGCAATATCCCGAGGCCCGGGCACTTACTTTTAATATTTTAACTTGCGGAAGTAGCGTATTTAACCCTATACAGCAACTTTACTTGCAGTTGACCTTGTGGCAGGTAATAAAAGAAGATTTTAAGAATAATGGCGGGATAGCAAGATCTTATAATTTGCCCGCGAGCCGAGCAGCAGTATTTAGAAAAGAAATATTCTCGGAAATTGGGCTTTTTGATGAGGATTTAATTGGAGGAGAGGATAGCGATTTGACAATACGTTTAGCTAAAAAAGGTATTCCTGTCTACTTTATCTCCAATTATTATATTACACACTGGGAGGAAAGAAATTTATTCCTGCTCCTTAGGAAGTATTGGCAACACGGGTGTTCTTATGTCTACCTTTTAAGAAAATGGACCCCAGAATCCGAACTTTTAAATTTTCCAGTTTTGGGAGTTTTAAGGTTGTGTTTTAAGAAATATTCACAATTTTTATTTCTTTCAAGAAAAATAGGCAGGCTTAAAGATTATATTTTATTCTCACCATTTATTCTCACTATTTTAATTACCCGTTATCTTTCTATTTACTTTGAGGCAAAAAAGTGAAAATGATGAAAATTCTAGTTACTGCAGAACCGCAAGGCTTCGGGCTCAGTTCAATAGCCAAGACTATAACCTCCTTCCTAGATAACAGTAAAATAGATATCCTTGCCAGAGGCTTAGCCTACGATTATTTTTACAAAGAAGGGTTCAATACTTATTATTTTGAAGGTTACGAAGATATAAAAAGCCTGTCGGAATTGCTTAGCCGATACGATTTACTTATCAGCGTAAATGAAGGCAGGCTGGCTATTTTGGCCAAGAAAATAGGGTTGAGGGTAATCTATTTTGATGTCCTTTGCTGGCTCTGGCAGGGGAGATTAAATAAAGATTTCATTTCCCAGGCAAGGCTAACATGCGATAAGCCGATGAGTGAGTTATTAGGAATATTCAGGGCCCATCAGGAAGCAATTTACGATTTAGAATTCATCCGGCGTAGAGCCTTTTTTAGTATCGTCGCCGGTTTAATATCAAACGTAACATTCATACAAGATTTTCCTCCTCTGGCTAAAGAAAGAAAAGATATGCTGAAAGCTGTAAGAAGAGATATGCATTTTATCCCCCCGATCATTAAAGAATATAATTTTGAACAAGAGGTAAAAGAAAAAAAGGGGGTATTTATTTCACTGGGAGGGATCCCCCGGCAGAATAATTATGCCCAGATTTTTGCAAAGATATTAAAGAAGCTAGGTGATCAGTTGCCTATTAAGGTTGCTTCTTCGGATTTGCCAGATAAGATGAATTTCAGCTATACAGTGTATAAGCACAATGAGCTGCTTAGGGATATATCGGAGTCAAGAGTTATCCTGACGCCCCCGGGTTTTATCACTATGTTTGAGGTCTTCAGCCTCAAGAAACCGATACTTTACCTGCCTCCGAAAAATTCCGGGCAGCATATTTTTTTCAAATTATTTAGAAACTATGGCTTAGCAGATTTTGCGGTAACCTGGGAAGATATTTTTCTCGGAACCCTGTCTTATCGTAATTCCTGGGAAACTATGCAAATAGTTGAAAAGAGAATGCTGGAGGATCAGAGATTATCAGATGCCCTGTATGATAAAATAATGTTTTTTCTGGACCGGCTCATAAACAGCCCGAAGGGATGCAGCAGGCTCATAGAAAAGCAGTCAAATTTCTTAGAGGCTATTACAGCAGGGAACGGCCATTTTAAGGAGCGACTTAGGAATAGTTTAAAATCTTGCCTTTGATGCTATCTGCCCCCAATACCTATATACTGTTATTGCTTACCTCGCTTATTTCGCTAAGGACAGTTCTTATATTAGCTTCCGCTTACAGATTCTTAAAAAAGCCGCCAGGGGGCGATCCAGAATACTATAAAAAAATATTCATATCAATAATAGTGCCTGTGCATTATCTTGAAAGGAATATCGCCAACAATATCCAGCGGCTTATCGGAATAGACAGAGATTTAAAAAAAGAAGTAATTTTAGTGGTAGACGGGCCCGAGGAGGAAATATCAGAGCAAGTTGCCTTTTTAATCCAGGGATATAATAACCTAAAAATAATTTCTATTGAAAAAAGCGGGAAGCCGTCGGCATTGAACAGGGGAATTGAAGAGGCCAAGGGAGATATAATTATTTTAACTGATATAGACGACCGATGGCAAGAAGGGAGCTTAAAAAACCTGGTAAGGCATTTTCATGATCCGGAGTTAGCAGGTATCTCGGGGCAGGTCATTCCGGCCAGTAAGGAAGGGCATCTGAATAGTTGCCAGCTGGTTGAGTATATGACTTTTTATATAGATAGATTAGCCGCGTCATTATGGCAAGGAGTAACTATACCCGGAGGCATAGGGGCTTTTCGAAAAGAAGTATTTGATAGAATAGGCTGTTTCAGGATGGGCATAGAAGCAGAAGATCTTGATAATTCTCTTAATATATTGGGGAAAGGATATAGGACTATTTGTGAACCGGAGGCCTTAGTATATACCCAAGGGACACCGGATTCGTTATGGGGCTTGATTAAACAAAGGGTAAGGTGGTATGTTGGGATAGCCGAAGTTTTTAATAGGCGCCTTAAGGACATAGTTTTTAAAAGATTGGATTTAAAAAGTAAATTAAGGCTACTTTGGCACCTATTTAATCTCCAGATTTACCATTATATAATTATGGTAGGAATAGTTTGGTTTTTGATTTATTCAATAACCTCAAGGAATTGGGTCCTATTTTTCATCTGGGAAGGGGCAATAACTCTAAATTTATTATTGTATTTTGTTCTTGGCAAAATAATTTTAAAGAAAAAAGCGGTTTCTCCCAGGTTAAAGCATATTTTATTCTTCATGGTAATATATTTCTATTTTTTGCTACTTATTAGATTTTTTTCCCAGCTGCTTGCTTTTTTAGGTAAAGAAATTAAATGGAGCAGAGGCTACATTTTAAAAACAGTTGATAAAAACTGCCTTAAGCCTAATGTATAAAATCCTGAAATTTTTCTTTTGGCGTTCCAATAGATATGAACTTATCCGCCCCATTAATATGCTTCTTATTAGAATGATGAGTAGGATTACCGTTAATTTGATTAAAATGCAGCCGTTAGTCAAAGATGTTTATCTGCGGGGCAGTTTTGGACTGAAATATTTTATCCCCTTTTATAGCGATCTAGATTTCCTGATAGTTTTTAAAACAAGGCCTCAAGATGAATTCAGGAGTCTAAAATCAGCCATTTCTTATCTAATAAAAGTAAAGAGGTGGAATCCTTTCTGGATCTGGTACCACACAGCGATAGTACTGGATGAAGAGTTAGTTGTTCTAAAGAAGCTCTGGTATTTATACGATACGCAACCCTGGAGGCCGACCGGTAGGAAGAAGGTGGCTGCGGATAACGGCTTTGCAGGCATAAAATTAAAATTATTATTAACTTCTCTTTGGTTCAAGCAGATCATATGGCATAAGAAGTTAATGTATGATTTAGTAAATGTGGATTCTGACAGCTATGTCTTCTACCCGAAATTAAGAAAAATAAAATCAATTACCGAGAGACTAGCTTATTTCATCCAACTCCCTAGAGAGGAGATAAAACTTGAGGAATATGTTTGTTGGCAGGAGAGTCTTTCCCCTAAGGATATCCGGGATAATTTTAATCCCGGTATTTTAGATGGTCTGCGTCTGGAATTAGCCGCAGACACACTCTTTCTTACAGAAAAAAGCGCAAGATCGCTCTTAAATAGATATCCCCAGTCAGAAAAACCCGAATTTATAGAGGAGCCAACAGAAGCGGAAACGGATCCGGATGTAGTAGGGTTATTTAGAAATCTAGCCCTTCCTTATACCCAGCTGATCTTTTCCGGATACCGCGGTATATATATTGTCTTAAAAGAAAATATCGCTAGAGAAGAAGTAGATAAAATATTAAAAATTATAGGCTCGTCGGAGCAAAAAAATAAATATACCTTTTACCTTTATACCCTGCCTATGTATACCTTATCGCTTATGCCCTGGCCTGTTAAATATATCTATAGAAGTAAAGATTCTACTAATTTGGACCTGCCGACTTTTTTCTTAAAAGAATACCATATCTTTGAGCTTTTCCACCATATTTTTCATCTTCAATTCTGTTTCTGGTACCGGGATTGGCAAGATAGGCTATATAATCTATTCTGGAATTTCTTAAAGATAAGATTAGCATTGGAGAAAAGTTATCTATGTCGCAGCCGCAGGACAATTACCCGCTGTTGCCAGGAGAATAGTTTTTTATTTAAAGATTATAATCAGATTTTTTGGAGAGTTTTAGAATCAGAAAGTGCGGTTTCTCGTGAAGCCAATGCAGAGCAGATTTTTAATATTAATTTAAATTTAAGCCGAGATATTCTTCAGTTCTTAAGAAATAGGCCATAATCATACGTTACCGTTTCCATCTCAATCTGGGCCGAGGCCCTCTAAGAGACATTGCTGGCTTAAGAAGGACCAAGGGTATTGAGAAAGGCGGAGCAAGGATTATTAGGGGCGCGATTTTAAAAGGGCTATCAGTCCTTCGTTTATAATAATACCCCTTATTATAAGAGAGTTATTCCGTAAAGAAATGGGCTAAAATGGATATATCTATAATTATCCCAACTTATAATCGGCTTAAATGTTTGAGGAAGTGCCTAGAGTCTTTACTAAGCCAGACTTATCCCAAGGATAAATTTGAAATTATAGTAGTAAATAATGGCGGCAGTGATAAAGCGGGAAAGATCGTAAAGGCAATAGGTCCGGGATATAATATTAGATATTTTTACTTAATAAAGAACTCTGGCCCGGCGGCTGCGCGGAATTTGGGCCTTAAAAATTCCGATTCTGAAATTGTAGCCTTTATAGATGATGATAATGTTGTTAATAGATGTTGGATTGAGAATATAGTGCGTTTTCACAGGCTTTTCCCCGAAGAAGGCGCAATACAG
>Ga0172371_10005089_pt1 | contig 19621 bp, 23 predicted proteins | sample Lak12m_FD_114543 | JGI IMG/M metagenome (GOLD analysis project Ga0172371, IMG submission 114543) | Freshwater microbial communities from Kabuno Bay, South-Kivu, Congo - kab_022012_12m | ecosystem: Environmental > Aquatic > Freshwater > Lake | place: Democratic Republic of the Congo: South-Kivu... | reverse complement strand
CCTTCCGGCATTGTTGTTACTTTTGGAGGGGAAGCAGAGGAGCAGAAAAAGGCTTTTAAGGATTTAAGCCTGCTCCTTATTTTAGGGATATCTTTGGTATATATGGTTATGGCCGGACAATTTGAATCGTTGCTCGATCCGTTTATTATAATGTTTTCTATCCCGTTTACTTTTGTAGGAGTAATACTCGGGTTTGTGATTACCCGGACGAATTTAAGCATTAATACCTTTCTCGGTATAGTTATGCTTATGGGTATAGTTGTAAATAACGCGATTGTGTTAATTAGTTATATAAACATATTGCGCGCCAGAGGGTTCTCTATGCATGATGCCGTAACTTCCGCCGGGAAAGATAGGCTTAGACCAGTGCTTATGACGACAATAACTACTTTAGTAGGGCTTCTGCCTTTAGCTTTGTCGCGAGGGTCCGGCTCAGAGACCTGGCAGCCTTTAGGTATTACGATGATAAGCGGGCTTTCGGTATCCACGCTTGTTACTATGCTTTTTGTTCCGACGCTATATGCGGTATTCCATCGGAAACAATCCTTAAAAGCGGAAGGTGCACAATGAAAATGGTTATGATCATATATAACGAAGCTTTGGATAATGAGGTAATGGAGATATTAGAAGGGGCTGATATTAAGGGCTATACCAAGGTTTCGAAAGCCTTTGGCCGCGGAGAAAAAAGCGGCACTCACCTTGGAACGGATATCTGGCCGGGATTAAATAACATTCTTTATGTGGCCTGTGCAGACCCGCAGGCTAAAGAGTTGATTGCAGGAGTAAAAGAAATGCGAAGCAAGGTTGGGCATGAGGGGGTAAAGGCATTTGTGTTGTCCTTAGAAGAAGAGAGTTAATTTGCCCTTTAAATAAACCTCGCACTTAATCCCAAAATTACTTGACAGCTTCATTTAAAAAATATAAAATAACATTTGTCCGGGAATAGTAAAATTTTACTATATTAGCTTAATTACAAACATTTGTTTAGCATGGATTGGGATTTAAAAACCAAGGATAAATTTAATCTTTTTACCTCTAAAATTCCGGTATTCCATCGTCATATCACTGAAGAAGTAGTGATGAAAATGGCTGAGGAAAGCGCTAAAAAGAGGGGTTCTTCTTTAATAGAGGAGCAAGATGTTATATCCGCTTTTTTCTCCGGTGTTCCGTCTCCGTTTTACAGTATGATGGTAAAACTTCTAGAACAAACCGGTTTTGATTATAAGAAGCACGGTTTTCCTAAATCTTAAAATATGAAGGTAGCGGTAATTGGGTCGGGGGCAATCGGCGCTTTAGTAGCAGGTTATCTTAAACTAAAAGGCGAAGATGTATTGTTGGTTGGCCGAAAGGAGTCGGTTGCGGCTATCCGGGAAAGAGGCTTAAATATATCAGGGGTAAGGGGTAATTTTAAAGTAAGCATCCCTATTGAAGAAAAAATCACTTCTTGCGCGGATATAATAATTTTAGCCACCAAAACACAGGATATCCCCGTTGCCTTAGAAAGCAATTTAAGCTTACTTAAAAGCTCTGTTATTATCACTACGCAAAACGGGGTCAGGGCAGAGAATATCGTGTCAGGATATTTGGCCAAAGAAAATATCGTCTCTAGTATTGTAATGTTTGGCTCAACTTATCTTAAGCCTGCAGAGATAGTGCACAATTTTGAGGGGAACTGGATTTTAGGGAATATCTTCGGCAAGGATGTAACTCCCATGATATCTGCGATATCCCCGTTTCTGGATAAAGCTTTTCCTACGGCTATAAGCGAAGATATCCTAGGGATGAAGTATCTTAAGATATTTGTGAATGCTAATAATTGTATTCCTGCAATACTCGGGGTTAGCATGCAGGAGTCCTTTTCTGATTTAGAGATAAGCAGGGTATGCATTAATATTTGGAGAGAAGGTTTTAATATTGTCTCAAAAGCCGGTATAAAACTTGCTTCATTGCCGGGTTTTCCTTTGGAGAACTTAACTAAGCTTATTTCAATTCCTACGCAGGAGGCAGCAAAGATATATTCGGGGATAATGGCGAAATTAAGTCAGGAGCCGTTGTACGGGTCTATCTTGCAGAGCATAAAACGCGGCCGGGCCTCGGAGATAGATTATATTAACGGTGAATTTGTTAGCTTGGCAAAAGAATTCAATGTCTTTGCCGAGCTTAATAGTAACTTAGTCAGGCTGGTCCACGAGGTTGAAAAAAATAAAAAGTTCCTTAGCAAGAGAGAATTATTGGAAAGCGTAAAAACATTCGTAAACTAAAATGGGCGAAGTTAAAACACCATTCCCAAAATTAAAACTCACCGTAACAGGGGTATTCGGGAAGTGTTACCACGGATATAAAAAAGGTGAAGAAATAATTTTAGAGGATTTTACCCATCCTCCGGAACATTTCTGCCTAGGATTAGCGCATGCATTATTCCCGGTTATCTATGCTCTAAGTTTTGGAGCTAAATTCGGTTTTCGCGATAATCAGCGCTCTCTTTTGGTTACTTGTCCGGATGGCGGGAAGCTGGAATTTAAGGCAGAGATACTGGATAAACAAGGCAATTTGGAGGTTATTGCCAAAGACCCTAATCATAAAGGACCAAACCCTAAAAAAATGATTATCGAAGTAGTTAAGGCCAATGGTAAATGTACGTTTGGTTATAAGGTAGGAGATAAATGGGAGACGCAAGGGTTAAAATGTATCCCGAATTTTTGCGGTGCCGCGTTTCATTGTGCCTTCCCAGCTTTATTTGCCTTAAATTTCGGGGCGAAGTTTTTCTTTATGAATAATCCCGATTCAATTGATACGGTTACCTGTCCTGACGGGGGCAACATAATTTTTAAAGTAACAAGGGCTGAAGAGGAGAAAAAATAGTCTTATGAATAAACGCAGAGTTGTAATTACGGGTATAGGCGTTGTATCTCCAAACGGCATAGGTAAGTTAAATGCCTGGAATGGATTCTCATCCGGAAAATCCGGAATAAAGCTGGTGGATGGTTTTGATGTCTCCATATTTAATACAAAAATCGCCGCGGAAGTCCGTGATTTTGACCCTTTTAAATTGGGGTTAACGCATGCCGAGGCAATGCGTATGGATAGATACGTACAGTTCGGGGTTGTCGCAGGAAATATGGCTTTATCTGATAGTAAGATTAATTTTTCAAGAGAAGACCCCCGCCGCATGGGTGTTTGTTTAGCTAACGCAATTTGCGGGACAAAATATATGGAGGAAGAGTTTGCGCTTGTAACTGATAACGGTAAAAAGCCGATTGATCCTTTAAAGGTCCGGCCCGACCTTTATGATGCGGCGATGTTTAATACTCCTTCGATAGAGCTATCCGCTAAGTATAAATTAAAAGGAATCTGCAGTACTCTTTCAACAGGATGTACCGCCGGCACTGACTCGTTAGGGTTTGGTTTAGAGACTATTCAGGATGGCGAGCATGATATTATGATTTGCGGGGCTGCGGAAGCTCCGATTACCCCGATTACTTTTGGAGCCTTTGATGTGATTAATGTCTTATCGGTACACAATGATGAACCGGAGAAAGCTTCCCGGCCATTTGATAATAAGCGCGACGGTTTTGTTTTATCAGAAGGCGCAGGGATTCTGGTTTTGGAGGAATTGACCCATGCCTTAAAGCGCAACGCCTATATTTATTGCGAGGTATTAGGTTTTGGTACAAGCTGCAACGCCTTTCATATGACTGATCTTCCTTCAGACGGCCGGGCAATGGAAACTTGCATATCCTTAGCTTTAAAAGATGCAGGGGTTAGGCCTGAAGAGGTGGATTATATTAATGCCCATGGTTCATCTACGCGCATGAACGATATATTTGAGACTAGCGCTTATAAGGAAATTTTCGGAGATTATGCATATAAATTACCGATTAGCTCATTTAAGTCTATGATTGGGCATCCTCTGGCAGCGGCAAATGCCATTGAGATGACTGTTGCCTCTATGATTTTTGAGAAGAATATTCTTCCCCCCACGATAAACCAGGAGGAGAAGGATCCCCAATGCGATTTATATTATATCCCTAATCAGGCGATAGAGAAAAAGGTTGATACGATTCTTAAAACAAGCAGCGGTTTCTCGGGTATTCATTCTTCGTTAATATTAAGGAGATACAGTGGATAAGATAGCAATAACAGGCATAGGAGTTGTAACGCCTTCTGGCATAGGCAAAAGACAGTTCTGGGCGAATATTAAAAGCGGCAGGTCTTTTATAAAAGAGATTACCAGGTTTGATGCTTCAAGATATTCTTCGCGTATTGCCGGGCAGATCGACGATTTAGAAAAATATAGCCATATTTCAGAGAGACTTTTAAAAAAGATTGATGCCTTTTCGCATATGGCGTTAATTGCTGCGGAGATGAGCCTGAAGGATGCCGGTATTGATATTAAGAATGAAGATCCAAGCTTAGTGGGCATATTTTTAGGAAATGCTATCGGAGGCTGGCTTTATGCAGAGACTGAGTTGCGCGATATGTATATTGAAGGACGAAAAGGGGTATCTCCTTATATGGCCTCAGCCTGGTTTCCGGCAGCGCCCCAGGGCCAGGTATCGATTTACTACGGCATAAAAGGTTTCTCTAAGACAGTTGTTGCTGATCGCGCCAGTTCTTTGATGGCCTTAGGCTATGCCAGAAAAGTTTTATCTAAGAATAAACTGAATATGATTTTAGCCGGAGGGATGGAAGCCCCGGTTACCCCTTATGCGCTCCTATGCTGCAATACTTATGGAGCGCTATCTAAAAATAATTCCAGCCCTCAAGCTGCTTATCGGCCATTTGATAAAAATCGCAGCGGATGCGTCATTGGGGAGGGGTCAGGGGTTATGGTTATGGAGAGCGTTGAGAGGGCAAAATCACGGAAAGCTAATATCCTTGTTTTAATTTCCGGGTATGCTACTACCTGTGACGGAGTTGATCGGATCAATTGTGCTTCTGATGGAAAAGAGCTTGCTAGAGCCATAAAAGAGGCACTCTTGGATGCTAAGGCAGAACCTTCAGATATAGATTATATAAGCTTGGATGGTTTGGCAGCGGATTTGTGGGATAACTCCGAAGTAGAAGCCATTAAGAGCGTATTTGGGGAAAAAGCAAAAAATATACCGGTAAGTTGTCCTAAGTCAATGTTCGGGAATCTTTTAGGGGCGTCAGGCGCAGTAGATTTAATTACTACAATTTTAGCTATGGAGAATAGTTTAATCCCTCCGACAGTTAATTTAGATTCACCTGCAGTAAATGGTCTTAACTATATAGGTAAAGAAGCAAGAGAGTATAAAATTAATAAAGCATTGGTAATCTCCCGCGGTAGAGGCGGGATCAATGCAGTATTAGTAGTAGAAAAATCTAATTAGGGACACCCAATCTGCTAAAGCTGCGGGTGTCCCTATTTGGCTATGTTTGGGGACAGTCTCCCGATTAGCAGATTGGGTGTCTCTAAAAAAGGAGGATAAGTAATGAAAATTTTATTTGTTATGCCAAAGGTTGGAGCTTGGGCAACTCATGGTATTCACAGGTCGCCAAATCAGCTTTATGCGCATTGGGCAGCTTATGTAAGGGATACAAGGGGTTATGCAGATATTGCGGTTATTGACGGAAAAGCTGACCAGATTCCTATGGAGCAGTTGATTGAAATGGTAAAACAAAAGAACCCAGAAGTTGTTGTTATGGGAGAACAATTACATGGTTACGGTGGGTATGGTGTATTGCGCCATTTTAAAGATGCAGCTGTAGGGATTAAAAAAGTTTTGCCTAAAACCAAAATAGTGCTGGGTGGTTTATGGTATTCTGCAATGCCTATTCCTACCTTAGAGGAAAATCCGGCAGTCGACTTTGTGGTTATGGGGGAAGAGGAGTCTTTCGGAGATTTAATAGAGGCTATTGATAAGAATAAGCCCTTAAAAGACGTGGCTGGGGTTACTTCACGTATTGACGGTGAAATTGTTATGGGTCCGCATAAACCTTTAATGGAAGATTTAGATAAATTGCCTTTACCGGCGTATGATTTATTTCCCATGGACAAATACGTTGGTCATACTTACTGGAAACCGTTTGTGGATATGGTTACATCCCGTGGATGTCCATCGGCTTGTACTTTTTGCTATGAATGGGATCAGTTTGACCCGCGCTCACCTTCGGATTTTCTAAAGTGGCGCGCCAAATCGCCTGAAAGGGTAATGGAAGAGTTAAACCTTCTGCATAATAAATACGGGGTTAAAGTTGTAGTTATCCAGGATGATAATTTTAATGTTGACCCTAAAAGGGTCCAGAAATTCTGCGAATTGAAAAAAGCATCTAACAACCCGATTAAGTGGGTATCTTTAGGCCGTGCTATTGATTGGGTAAATTGCGAATCTATCCTGCCCCTTATGAAAGAGAATGGTTTATTCATGGGTGTTTTCGGGATTGAAGTAACTACTCAATCGGAATTAAAGAAAATCGCTAAAGGTATTACTATAGAGCAGATTCAGAAAACTATCGAGATTTTACGCAGGAACGATATTGCTATTGTTGCGGATATTATGATGGGCTTTGATTACGATACAGAGGCGATAATCAAACAGCGTTTTGAGTTTACCGATGCAGTTGACCCGGATATTATGTGGGTAGGTTACGTTACGCCTGCGCCAAATTCTCCGATGTGGAGGATCGCCATGAAGAAAGGATGGGTTGACCCTAAGAAAGTTGATTTTAGTACTTGGGACTTTCTGCATCCGGTTATTCCCACGGACTATCTTACAACTGAAGATCTGGGACGCCTGGGTTCCTGGTGCATGCGTGAGTTTTTCTCCAAGCCCGGGCGCATTAACAGGATTATGGAGAGTAACTTTGATCCTTTGGCTAAGCTCTGTTTTAAAGATGTAATGGATGGGATTAACAAATGGGAGGCGGCAGCGACTAAAGGAGAAGTACAGATATAGGAGGAGAATATGGATGCAAAATCAAAGATCAAGGAAGTCCTGGTAGATTTGTTAAAAGTAAAATCTGAGGAGCTAAAAGACGATGTTACTTTGCAGGATTCTATCGGGGTAGATTCAACCGAGATGGTTGAGTCGGTTATCGCGCTGGAGAAAGCATTTGGCGTAAAATTAAGCCCCAAGGAAATTACTAAGTCATCTAGCATTAATGATATTGAAAAGGTTATTCTTTCAAAACAACCTTCATAAATGAAAATAGTAGACTTAAGCTTACCGATTGATGAGAGAGCTTTTGAGGTGCATAAGGTTGATATCGAGCGCGTAACCCATAAAGCAGGCGTAGAGAAGTTTAACCGCGTGATTATGGGGAAGACCTTAAAAGGAAAAATCAGTTATCTTTTAGGAAAAAGAATCCTTAGATCCTCTGATGTCCCTGATGGAGAATTTCTTTCTCTTGAAATTGTTCATTCTCCAGTGCATGTCGGGACGCACTTAGACTACTCTTTTCATTACGGGACTCAGTCTGAAGGCCGGGCATCTAAGACCGCAGATGAAATACCGCTTGAGTACTGCTATCAGGATGCTGTGCGGTTAGATTTACGCCATAAAAAGCCCGCAGACTCGGTAACTAATGAGGATTTAAAGTCAGCTTTAAATAAAATTAACTATAGCTTAAAACCATTTGATATCGTTATTCTTTGGACTGGAGCGGATAAATTCTATGGCACCCCTAAATATTTTACGGATTACCCCGGGGTTGATATTTCAGCGATTGATTTCTTGATAGATAAAGGTGTTAAAGTCTTTGGGACAGACACTATGGGTATAGACAGGCCGTATAAGTTTATGCTTAAAGAGTTTATCGACTCAAAGGATCCTGCTAAATTCTACCCCGCACATTTTTACGGAAGGAAAAGAGAGTTTATCCATATAGAAAGGCTCGGTAATTTAGGCAATTTGCCGGAAGCTTTTGGGTTTAAAATAATTTGTTTTCCGGTAAGGATACGTCAGACCGGGGCTGCATGGTCGAGAGTAGTTGCAATTTTATAGATATGGTTAATTTTGAGGCAAAAGATATAGAAAAACTGATGGAATTCCCTAAAGAGGGAATTTTTAGCAAGGTCTTGGCAAAAACAGAGGTCTCTAATTATACGTTGATGTGTTTGGCTGAAGGAAGCGGTATCTCTGAGCATACTTCAACGCGCGAAGCCGCGGTTACGGTATTAAAAGGAGAAGGAATTTTTGTGTTAAGCGGGAAAAAGATTAAAATGAAGCCCGGTGTTTTTATTCTTATGCCAAAGAACGCACCGCATTCATTAAGCGCGACTAAAAACTTGGCGATTCTGTTAAGCTTATTTGGAAAGGAAGGTTAAATATGGGACACACATGCAATTCCATAGTCATCGATGCGCCGTATGATAAGGTATTTGATATATCCAATGATATCCCGCGCTGGACGGAATTATTTGGAAGCGAATACAAGAAAGCTGAAATTATAAGCAAGGAGGCAGAAAAAATTACCTTTCGCTTGACCGACGATGAGGATAAGTCCTGGGTTTCGTGGCGTCTTTTATTTAAAGATAAATATTTAGCTTATGCTGAGAGATCTGAGCCAAAATTTCCTTTTGAATATATGAAAATTATCTGGCTTTATACTTTAAAGCCAGAGGGGGTGGAGCTTACATGGATTCAACACTTCAAGATGGAAGGAAAGGCTAAGTTTGATGATGCGCAGGTGGAAGGTTTTATTAATAAGCACTCCAAAGAGAATTTGCTTATTTTTAAAAGAGTAATTGAAAAAGAAGCCAGGCTTTGAAAAAAACAACTTTTGCTATTTTTTGCCTGGAAGGAGCAGTTTTATCTTTTAATGTCGCAGCAGCCGCGGCGCTTATTCCTTCAATAGCGGAAGAATTTGTTCTTTCTCAATTTTTGGTAGGCAAGATTATCTGGGTATATATGCTGACTTACGGCCTGGCAGCTTTTCTTTACGGGCCGTTAGTACGCAAGTTTGACGCGCGAAGAATAGAGTTAGCATGTATATTTTTGTTTTCTTTTGCAAATATTCTAGTGGCCTTAGCCGGTAATATCAGCATTCTTTTTTTAGGGAGGTTCCTTATGGGCTTATTCGGCGCCTCCGTTATACCGCTTGGTTTAATATTAATCGCTAAGCACAAGGAAAAGGAGAACAGGGGTAAATATATCGGGATATTTTTCGGCTTTACGTTTGTAGCTTCTCTTCTAGGGTTATTCTTGAGCGGTTTAATCTACTGGCGCTGGATATTCCTGATCCCGGCAATCTCCGGCCTGATTCTCTGGGGCGTAATGTATTATAAGCTCCCCAGCTTTAAAGAAGATATAACCGGCTTTAAATTTAATTATTTTAAAGCTTTTAAAGATAAGGTAGTTTTAAGGATATTAGCCTACATATTCTTCGTTAGCCTTATTTACCATGCAGTGCAGCAGTGGTTGGGCGTATATTTTTCAACTCAGCTAGGGCTTAACCAGTTTGCTATTAGTATGCTGATAACCTTAACTTCCCTAAGTGGTATATTCGGTGAATTCTTAGGAGGCATGCTTTCTGACTCGATAGGAAGAAGCAGGACGGTAAATTTAGGAATAGCTCTTATGATTGTTAGTATTCTCTCGCTTTCTTTTAAGCTTCCTTTATTTGCGCTTGTTTTGATTATGGTCGTTTGGGGTTTGGGATGGACTTTTAACCACGCAGGATTAGCGACTATGCTTACGGATTTGCCGAGAGATTTTTTGAATGAGGCTGCAAGCTTAAATAGCGGAATACGTTTTATATCCGGAGGGATAGGTGTTAGCCTCGGCGGATTAGTTATGTCAAAAAGCTTTAGCCTTGGTTTTATGGCCTTTGGAATTGGGCTTTTGATTTTATCATTTTCAGGCAGATTAATTAAAATTAAATAACAGGGGGTTGATTATGGGCCAGGAATTAAAAGGAAGGGTTGCAATTATTACCGGAGCGAGCCGTGGGATAGGTAAGGCGCTAGCTTCTACCTGCGCAAGCTTAGGAATTAATATTGTCATTGCCGCGCGTCAGGAAGGGCCTTTAAAAGAGACGGCAGATGAAATTGCTAAGAAATATAAAGTTGAAGTCTTGCCAGTTGTTTGCGATGTGACAAAATTAGAGGATTTAGAGAACTTGGTAAATAAAACCAAGGAGAAATTCGGTAAAATTGATATTTTAATTAACAATGCCGGGGTTTCAAGCCAGTATCCTTTTCCACAGCAACCGATAGATGATTTTGAAAGGCTGGCTCATACAAATTATTTAGGGTATGTGCGTTTAATCCGCCTGGTGATTAATGATATGATTAAGCAAAAATCCGGCGCGATTATAAATATGGTTTCGGGTTCTACGCTTTGTGATCCGTTGCCCAGGAATTTTATTGTTTATAGTTCCTTAAAGGTTGGGTTACGCGCATTCCTTAAGGGTCTCTTTTGGGAATTGCGCGACTATGGGATTAAGGTAACTTCGCTTTTACCCGGAGTAACTGACACGGACTTAACCGGCAAGCTAAAAGAAGTAACCCATAATACCTCAAGGCTTATGAGTACTGAAGCAATTGAAAATGCAGTAAAGTTTGCTTTGACTGTCCCCGCTAACGTCTGCCCCTTGGAGATTTCCATAATAAACCAGCAGACACCGTGGACTGCTCCGGTTATACCCTTTAAGCAAGAGCATCCGGATAAATAATGGATAGAAAAGATATCAAGAATTTAAAGAAGCGTTACCTGGTCTGGTTTTATAAGAGTGCTAAAGAAGGGCTGGATCGGGTTGAGCGTAAATTCACCCAGGTTGAAGTTGACCGTTTTATCCTTAAGGAGCTTAAGAGAATAGACAAGAATGGCCAAATCAGCGCCTTTGTAAGGCAGTTTGAGGAGTATGTCGCTAAGAAAGAGCAGGATGGTTTAGGCCTTAAGTTTGAGAATAATGCACTTAAGCCAAGCTACGCATTTCTTATTGCCAAATTGCGCGCAGTTGAAAAGGCGATTCTGAAAGAATTAGGTAAAAAAGGGCTGGAAGAAATAAAGTTTCTTTATGAGACAGAGATGACCAAGCGCATATTAAGGAGTACCGAGCATTAATGATTATTGATGCCCATAGCCATTGGCTTCCGGAGGAGATAATTACCAGTGCCCATTTTTATCATAAGGGTTGGGGAGAGATTGAATCCCAACTTAAGGTTATGGATGATGCGGGCATTGATAAGGCGGTTTTATCATACCCTACATCTGATGCGCATTTAAAGTTAGGCAGTATATCGGAGGTTGTGCGTATATTTAATGATAACGTGAGCAAAATAATAAAAAATTACCCGGGTAGGTTTATCGGAGCGGCCATGCTTCCTATAGACCATGAGCAGGATATGCTTAAAGAGGTTAAGCGAGCGACTGGAGAGCTTGGTTTTAAGGCAATTTCTTTGGCAACAAGCTATAATGGAGTTTATCTTGATGATGCAAGGTTCTTAAGCGTTTACAAATTAGCGCAAGATAGGAATATTCCTGTGTTTGTGCATTCGCAGATTGTTAACCCCATTGGCTTTGAACGGGTTAACGACCCGCTTTTGACCCCTGTAGTTGAATACATTTTTGATACCACAATTTGTATTGGCAGGCTTTTAATGTCAGATATATTGCGCGACTATAAGGTAAAGTTTGCTTTTGGTTATTTTGGCGGGGTAACCTCGTTTTTGGCCGGGAGGTTCGATGCGACTTATCAGATGCTGCGCGGAGTAAATTTTGTCAAAGACTTAAGAGGTAACCCCACGGATTTCTTAAAAAATATTTATGTAGATACAAGCGGAGATAAAACCCGCGTTAATCTTGATGCTGCACTTGAATTATTTGGCCCCAGGCATATATTATGGGGGAGTGATTACCCGGCAAAAAAATACCCGGCTGTCAGTATGCAGGCAATCAGGGATTTGGACATATCCGAGGAGGATAAGCAAGGCATTCTCGGGGGGAATTTAGAAAAATTATTGCAGGGACTGTCCACGTAAATATCTGACACAATTGTTAACCTAGGCGACTGTCCCACGGCAGGATAAGGGTAAATGACTAAATAAGCGGAAAGCTTTAAATAAGGAGACCATGATATGCAGATGCAGAAAGAAGTACACTTAACAGGAAAAGATTTAACGAATATGGTACAGCTTCGGCCGCAGGATGTAGGCAAATATGCCATTGTCCCCGGGCCAAAGGACCGCCTAGAGACTTTATTAAAGAAGATTGAGAAGCCGGTCAAGAATTTTACCTTTATGGAATATTCCATGTTTACCGGTACTTTTAACGGGATAAAAGTTACGGCAATTAACGGCGGAAGATTCTCAACTGACACTTCAATCACTACCGAGGTAATGTGCAATGCGCAGATTCAGAACATTATTCGCGTCGGCACCGCAGGATCATTGGACGAAAATATCAAAGTGGGAGATTTGTTTGTGGTAGATGAAGTCATCCGCGGAGACGGAGTTACGCCTTATTATGTCGACAGTAGCTTTAAAGCTGTTGCCGATAAGAAAATATCCGATACTCTATATGAAGTTGGCAAAGGAATGGGGTTAAGTATCCATCGCGGGAAGGCCTGGACAACAGATGCGCTTTTACGCGAGACCCGTGAGATTGTTGAGGCAAAGCGTAAAGAAGGAGCTCGGGCAGTAGATATGGTTTCTTCAACGTTGCTTACTATTGCCCAGACTTATAATATTAAAGCCGGCTCCATCTTAGCGGTAAGCGATAATGTAGTTACCGGTGAAATGGGTTTTATGAATCCCGCTTATTATATGGCAGAGGCTAATTTACTTACAATTGCTTTAGAGGTAGTAAAGAAATTGGAAGGAAAATAAAAGATGAAGTTTTCTCCGCTTTTTTGGCCGATTAAGTTAAAAGGTAAGTTTATTTATATCCTTGATGAGACTGCATTGCCTAAAAGGCTTACGTATATAAAGGTGCGTAATTACAAAGAAGCTTGTAAGGCCATTAGAGATATGAAGACGCGCGCAGTTGGTCAGGTGCTCTTAGTAATGTATATATTTCTACAGTTACTGAAACAGGGCAAAAGAAAAGAGTTAGCGAAAGTGGCCAGAGCAATTAATAAAACCCGGCCGACGCTTTCGTTTAAGTCCCTGACTAATATGGTCTTAGTCTGGGCAAAAGGCAAAGCACCTTTAGAAAAATGCATACTCGGGTTTCTGGAGGAATTAAAATACAGCCGGATAAAGCAGGCAGAAGAAGCGGCAAAATTATTAAAAGACGGGGATACTGTTTTAACCCATTGTAATATAAGCGGGCTTATGCCTTTAATCGGAGAAATTGCTGCTAAACAGGAAAAAAAAATAAAGTTTTTTGCCACCGAAACCCGTCCCTATTTGCAGGGTTCGCGGCTTACTGCCTGGGAGTTAAAAAGAGGGGGGCTCGATATTACCTTGATTACCGATAATATGGCGGCTTTTGTCATGGCGCAAAAAAGAATAAATAAAATAATTGTAGGTGCTGATCACCTGGCTTTAAATGGGGATATTGCCAATAAAATCGGGACATATCAAATTGCAGTTACCGCTAAGTATTTTAAGATCCCTTTTTATGTTATTTGTCCTCCTCCATCTGACAAAAAAAGCGGCGGAGACATAAAGATTGAAATTAGGCCGGATAAAGAGATGTTGGAATACCAGGGTTTAAGGCTTGCGCCAAAAGGCGCAAAGGGGTATTATCCAGCATTTGATATAACGCCAGGAAGCCTTATTACAAAGCATATACATCTTAAAATTAGGGACAGTTCTAGATTGTTTTAAGAACCGTCCCTAAAGGGAGAGCGAGAGATGATTTTTGGAAGAGAGAGAAGGCTAAAAAAAGAGATTATAAAAGTAGGAAGCCGTATTTATCAAGCTGGATTAGCAGTAGCAAAATCCGGGAATATAAGCGCCAGACTCGATGACAGGTGCATTTTAATTACCGGGACCGGTACCTCTTTAGGTAATTTAAGATATAAGGATATAGTAAAGGTAGATTTGAATTCCGATAAGCCAACCGGTGTTTTAGCCCCAAGTTCTGAGCTGCCGTTGCATAGCTTAGTCTATAAGAATTTCGATGCCACCAGAGTGATCCATTGCCATCCGCCGCTAATTAACGGATATTTTGCGGTTACATCCGATTTAAAGGCTCTGACTTTCGAGACTAAGTTTTATTTAGGGAATGTTCCTGTAATTAAGCAGGATACTCCTACTGTAACCAGGCCGCATGAAGTAATACAGGCATTGAAAGAGAATAACCTCGTTGTTTTAAAAAACCACGGCGCAGTAGCGATTTCAGATAATTTTCTCGATGCTTTAAGTTTAATTGAAGCTTTAGAAGAAGCCGTGAGGACAACGGCAGTAGCCAGGATATTTGATAAGGACCTCCTTGATGATTTAGATAGAGCAGCCCAAAAAGACCTCAGAAAGAATATGGCCTTGCCGATGTTTTCCAAGGAGCATATCCAGGCAATCGTAGATCTGGCAAACGAAGATGAATTTATCGCGCAAAAAGGCAAAGAGCTTGATTTAACGCTTAAACTGGCAATTAAACTTGATGAAAGCGATAAAGTTTATAAATTTAATTTTGAAAAAGGAAAAATTGTAAAACTAGACTTAGACTCCGATGCCCCTTTTGTGATTTCAGCGCCTGCGCAAGTGTGGGAGCAGGTATTCTTAGGTAAATTAGACTCTTTTGTCGCGGTAACGCAAGGTAAGATGAAATTATCCGGGCAATTGGTCCAGCTTTCAAAATGGTATGTCCCTTTTACCAGGCTTTTTGCCTTATTTAAGGAAGTGAAAATTAAATGAGTAGTATCCCGCTATATATAAACGGAGAATTTATTGAGACCAAAGATAAACAGAATGTCTTAAATCCTTCAACCGGCAAGGTCATTGCCCAGGCTTCTGTGGCCTCTGCAAAAGAGATTGAGCTGGCGGTAGAGAGCGCACGTAAGTCATTTGATGGCGGATCTTGGTCGAGAATGCCTTTTAAGGAGCGCAGGCAGGTTATTTTAAAGATCGCCGAAGGTATACTTAACAAGGCAGGTGATTTAGCGAGAATTGAAACAGAGAATACAGGTAAGCCTATAAAAGAAACAACCTTTATGGATGTTCCGTCTTCTGCAAAGACTTTTGAGAATATCGCTAATAGCTTTGAGAATTACCTCGCCTCTGATATTTTAAACGTTTCGGAAGAATCCAGGGCAGTTTTATTGCGCGAACCAATTGGCGTAACTGCTTTAATTATTCCTTGGAATTACCCGCTTTTAATAGCCTCATGGAAATTAGCTTTTGCTCTGACTGCCGGGAATTCCGTTATTTTAAAGCCCTCAAGCTTAACACCCCTGTCTGCTTTTGAGCTGGGTAAGATTATCCACGAGGCAGGTCTTCCCAAAGGCGTAGTTAATATTATAAACGCAAGCGGCACCAGTATAGGACAATTACTCTGTTCTGATAAAAGGGTCGACATGGTTTCTTTCACCGGGAGCCTTGAGGTAGGCAAAGAGATTCTGCGTTATTCCTCCGCAAATATTAAAAAATTGCTTATGGAATTAGGAGGCAAATCAGCGAGCTTAATTTTCGAAGATGTTGATATTGATACTGCTGTTAACAGCGCGCTTTGTTCGATATTCTTAAACCAGGGGCAGATGTGCACAGCTATGTCGCGCATCTTTGTGCATGATAAGATACTCGATAAATTTACAAACAGTTTTGTCAATAAAACCAAGGCTATAAAATTAGGGCCTTCTGATAGTCACGAGACTCAAATGGGTCCTTTAATTAGCGACAGCCAGAGGAAAAAAGTTATTGCTTATATTGAAAAGGCGAAGGCAGAGGGTGCCAAGATATTATGCGGCGGGAAAATTCCGCAAGACCATGCTTTAAAAAACGGATATTTCTTTGAGCCTACGGTTATCGCAGGCATTAAGCCAACCATGCATATATTCAAGGAGGAAGTCTTCGGGCCCGTAGTTATAATCGGAAGTTTCCATGATGCTGCTGAGGCAGCTTCATTGGCGAATAACTCTGATTTTGCGCTTGCCTCTTGCATCTTTACTCATGATTTAAGGCTTGCTGAAGAAGTAGCCAAAAAGATTAACTCCGGGACAGTATGGATAAATACCTACGGTATGTTTTATAGCCAGCTTCCTTATGGGGGTTTTAAACAAAGCGGCTTTGGCAAGGAGCTCGGGAAAGAAGGATTTTTAGAATATACGCGCCTTAAGAATATAATAACAGATCATTCTCCCGAGGGAAAACCTTTGGTAAGCTATTGGTACGGTTTTTAATTCTTTATGTTTAAGACATTTCTTTCTATAGGAATATGGGTTTACGATATCGTGCTGACTATGACGCTTTTTTTTGTAGTCCTATTCTACTGGTTTTTTTTATACCCTTTTGATAAGAAAAGAAAGGTTGCCCATAGCCAGTGTTTCTGGTGGTCTGACGCCGTCATTAGCCTTAACCCTTTCTGGAAGTTAAGGGTAGAGGGGTTAGAGAATATTGACCATAAGAAAACTTATGTTGTAATCGCCAATCATGAGAGCATGGCGGATATCGTTGTCCTCTATAAGACGAGGATGCAATTTAAGTGGGTTGCCAAGGAGAGCTTGTTCAAAGTTCCTTTTATCGGCTGGTGTCTTTCTCTGACTCGGCATATAAAATTGTCCCGCGGAGAATACTCTAGCATTAAAAAAGTCTATCGTGAGGCAGCTGAATGGTTAAGGCGCGGGATGTCGGTTTTATTCTTTCCGGAAGGAACGCGCAGCGACACCTCTGAAATGAACGCTTTTCAAAACGGCGCGTTCAAGCTGGCGATAAAAGAAAAAAAGCCCGTCCTTCCTATTTGTATCAAGGGCACCAGAGATACCATCTCTAAGGGAAGCTGGATATTTAAATCAAAAGTATCTGTTAGTGTTATAGTGTTGCCTCCGGTTGAGACCTCTTTTTTCGGCCCCGGCGATTTTGCTAAGCTAAGGGATATAGTTTTTGATCAGATTACCAGCGAAAGGAAATAAAATATGAAGACCTATATTCTTCTTTTTCAATGCAATGATCAGAGGGGGATAGTGGCTAGGGTATCTGATTTTATTTTTAAGTCCGGAGGGAATATCGTTACTTTAGACCAGTATTCTTCAAACCCTGAGGGCGGGCACTTTTTTATGAGGGTAGAGTTTACTCTTAAAAGGTCGCCGTTTAATGATAAAAACACCTTAGAAAGAAAATTAAGCCTGGTTGCGGGAATTTTCCGGGCAAAGTCAGCGCTTTATGATAAGGATATGCCATTAAACATGGGTATACTTGTTTCTAAACCTGATCATTGCCTGGCGGAGATCCTTTATCTTTATAAAAGAGGGGAGCTGGCGGTAAACATTCCTTTTATAATTAGTAATTTCGCAGGCCATAAAGAATTGGTCTTGCAGCATAAAATACCATTTTATTTCGTTCCCTCAAATAGCAAAGATAGAAAAGAAAAAGAGTTGTTGCGTATCTCCGGTATTTCCGCCGATTTCTTAGTTTTAGCCCGCTATATGCTGGTATTATCTCCGGCATTTATCAAAACTTATGCTAGGGATATTATTAATATCCACCACGGTTTTTTACCATCTTTCAAAGGCAAAAATCCATACCAGCAGGCTTTTGATAAAGGGGTTAAGATAATCGGCGCAACCAGCCATTTTGTCAATGAGAAACTCGACGCAGGCCCGATAATCTCGCAGGCAGTGGAACAGGTATCTCATAAAGACGATCTAAGGTCGCTTATGTTAAAAGGAAGAAATCTGGAAAAGAGGGCGCTCTCCGATGCCCTGCGCGCATATATTGAACATCGTGTAATCAGATTTAAGGGTAAGACCGTTATATTCTAATGAAAAAAATACATAGAATTATAATCTTATCTTTAGCCGCAACAACTTTATTATTTTTTATCCTAAATTTAACCCTTCCGCTATTTGCAAAGAAAATAATAGTTGAACAGATAGAAAGTAATTTCAAGATGAAGGCAAGTTTAAAGGGATTAAGCATCACTCCTCCTTTATCAGTTAATCTGAATAATCTCGAAATAGGTAATTTGTTTAAGGCCGACCGTGTTTCAGTTTCTCCTAATCTATTAGGACTTTTTGCCGGTAAAATCGTATTAAGCGGAGTAACTTTGATAAATCCGGTTATTACTCTAGAGCAATCAGGCGAGGGCAAGTTTAATATTCCAGAGTTTCAGGCAAAGGGAGAACAGCCCCCGGTGTATATAACCGGGCTTGTTTTAAGAAACGGAAGGGTAGTATTTACCGATAAAAAGGTGTCTTCAGGCGGGTTTAAAACCATACTAAGCAAAATAAACGCAGATATTTCTAAGGTAGCATTGCCGCTTACTTCCCTTAAAACAAATTTCAAGATTTCAGCTGATTTTCTTAAATCCGATGAAACAAAGATAGGAGATATTGTCTTATCCGGCTGGATTGATTTCGGGCCCAAGGATATGGAGGCAGATTTAATTTTAAAAGACCTGGATGCGGCATATTTTTATCCCTACTACGGTAATTTTATATCCGAGAGAAAGATTATTTCCGCTAAGCTTAATATTCATACTGCCTTTAAGAGCAGGAATAATGATTTGGATACTTTGACTAACCTTAAGCTTTCGAACTTAGTCTATGCCGAGAAAGAAGAAGAATTCTTAGAGCAACCCCGCTTAGATTTTACAAAGAAGGCCCTGGATTTATTTACTGATAAAGAAGGAGACCTTATTCTGGAGTTTAACATCAAAACTAAACTTGATAATCCGGGCATAAATGTAGATGAGCTTAAAAAGATAATTTTGCAGGCGGCAGTAAAGAATATGGCAATGCAAGACCCTGAAGATTTGATCAAAAAGGTGAGTAGCAATATCGAACAATTTAAGGATTTCGGTAAAGAGATGAAAAGGTTGTTTAAAGGGAAGGAATAATGGAGATACATAAAACAAAATCTCTTCAAAATATTGAAAACAAGATGGCCTCGTTAGAAGAAGGGTCTTTGCGTTACCATGTATTAGAAAGTGCAAAAAATTTTAAATCTTCATGGATTGAGTTGGGTCGCTCACTTTATTCCGTATATAAGGATAAGCTTTATAAGGATTGGGGTTTTATCACATTTGAGGCCTACACTTCCAAGGAGATAGGCATCAGAAAGCCTACGGCGATGAAACTCTTGCGATCCTATTTTTTTCTTGAGAAGGAGGAGCCAGCTTATTTAAGGGATGATTATGCCGAGTCTGTCGATGCCTCAAAGCTCCCGAGCTATGAGGCAATTGATCTGTTGCGCAAGGCAAAGAATAAAAAATCACTTGATGCCGAAGATTACCATAAATTAAGAAAAGATATTTTTGAGAACGGCAAGGATACGAAAGAAGTAAAAAGAGACTTGACTGCTTTGATTAGGGAGAGGCAGGAGCTCGAACCGGAAGAGGCCTATAAAAAAAGGCGCACTGCAACATTAAAAAGGTTTTTAGGCAGCTTAAAAGGTTTAAAGCAGGAAGCAGAGCTAGCCCATCTTTTGTCCGCCCCGCTTATTAAAGAGGCGCAGGAGCTTATAAGAAAAATAGAGGCTGAGATTAATTAATATGGAGATGCTGAAGATATTAGAGAAACAGGCTAATGCGCATCCGGAGAAAACAGCGGTTGTTTT
>Ga0172371_10005088_pt1 | contig 19623 bp, 13 predicted proteins | sample Lak12m_FD_114543 | JGI IMG/M metagenome (GOLD analysis project Ga0172371, IMG submission 114543) | Freshwater microbial communities from Kabuno Bay, South-Kivu, Congo - kab_022012_12m | ecosystem: Environmental > Aquatic > Freshwater > Lake | place: Democratic Republic of the Congo: South-Kivu... | reverse complement strand
GGGTGATAATACAATATTTGTAATAATTCCTTATGATAAAAACTTAAAAAAAGTAAGAATTGACCCTATAGATAAAAATACAAATTGCACAATAAAAAAAATTGAAATTTATTCTTTATTTGAGAGGTAAGTTGATATGCCGAGAAATCTTTGATACCATGCAGGAAGCTGACAGGGGTAAAGATTGAGTAAGGAATAATGATATAGAAATAAATACTAAAAATTAACTAATGGATAAAAAAATTATTAATAAAAAGATATTCAAATGTCTTACCTGCGGAGAAGAAAACTTACTATTTATAAAAGACATGATAAAATGTACAAAATGTGGCACCGTTTATAGGTTTGAGGATAATAAATTATTTTTTGTTGATGATATAAGTTTGCCTGATGATTTTATTTATAGATTTAAGAGTAAATTTAAAAGATTCAGCACTTTTTATAGTCTTTTAATAAAAGTTATAAGTCCTGTATATATAGACAGAAGGTTACAAAATTTTATTAAAATCGAGGTTGATAAAAGGGATGGAATAGCTTTAAATCTTGGCAGTGGCAACGAAGTGCTGTCAGAAAGAGTGATAAATGTTGATCTATTCCCTTATAGAAATGTTGATATTGTCGCTGATATCCAGGATCTTCCCATTGTGAATGAAACAATTGATACTGTTGTATGTTTTGCAGTTTTAGAGCATATTGAAAATCCTTATAGGGCCGTAAACGAAATTTACAGAGTATTGAAAAAAGGAGGGTTGACTTATTGCTATATGCCCTTTATACAAGGATTTCATGCCAGCCCTTGGGACTATACCAGGTTTACATATGAGGGCATGAAGATTCTATTTAAGGATTTTGAGATTTTAAAGCTTGGTGTAGGTGGTGGCCCAACCAGTGGATTATTATGCATATTACAGGAATGGCTTGCAATTTTACTATCATTTGGCTCAAAAAAACTTCACTTTGTGCTCTATCTTTTTTTCATGCTAATTTCTTTTCCAATAAAATATCTTGATTTTATTCTTTCAAAATATCCAGTGGCAAAAAATATAGCCAGCGGATTTTATATTATTGCAAGAAAAAAATAATAAATAAAAATTTTTTAAATTTAAATAAATGAAACTAAAAAACACTGCCCCTATTTATGCGCTATCAATTTTTTTTATAACTCTTATATTTCTATCCCTTTGGATTTGGCAGGGCATCGATTTAACTGATACTGGTTATAACCTGACAAAGCAATGGATGATATTTAATGGTGGCATTAAATCACAACTGGATCTTTCATTTGGATCCTCTCTTTTGGGCGGTCTTTGGAATCTGATAATTCCGGGAAATTATCTGATATGGGCATATTTTGGTTATGTCTTTATAGGAGCTTTAACGGCACTTTTTGTTTTTTTACTTTTAAAAGATTATTTTGATAAAAAAATCTCTTTTTTTGCAGTATTAATTAGTTTGCCTATTGCATATGTGCATTTAATTAAAGTACCTAACTATAACATTATACCTCTGTTATTTTTAATAATTTCAATATATCTAATCAGTAAAGGGATAAGGTCAAAAAAACTCAATCTACAAATAATGTTTTCCCTTTTAGCGGGACTAGTATTCTCAATTGCAGTTATTTCACGATTCATGCTGGTATCTTTTTTAGGATTTCCTATATTATTAATTATTTATTCTGTATATTTTAAAAAATTTTACAAACAATGGCTAAAAATAACTTCATTTTTTTTCTCAGGTGCAATTATAGGTTTTATTATAATTTTATTTTTTATGAAAAAATATCAAATATTTGATATTTATATAAGTAATTTAGCATCTACCTTAAGTTCGCTTTTTAATAAAAGCAGTGGATCCCAATCTCCTTATGGAGATATTTATAGTTCAGAAAGTCTTTTAAATTTTACACTGAAATATTATTTTATTTCGATATTAACAATCCCGATAATTTTAATTTTTCTTGGAGTCTCTTCAAATATCATTAAAATAAAAAACAGGATTCTAAAATATATTATTATTTTTATATTTGCAGTCTTTATTGTGTGGTTTTCTTATAATTATTTTGTTTCACATGGTTCAGGGTATTATCGTAATGCTGTTTTTTATACTTTATTCGCTTTAAGCTTATTTGTAACATTATTGATTATTTACAAATCAAAAGACCAATCTTTAAATTTTATTTTGGTACTATCATTGTTCGTACAGATTACAATGAATCTGGGATCAAAAGTTTTAAATTATACCTGTTTATATATTACCCTTCCAGTCTTCGTTATCTTTCTCTATGAATGCAATAAACATGAATTTAGTCCTGGTTTTAGGTCCGTTTTAGGTTTTACCAGGTTCAAAGCTGCCATAATTTTGATAATACTATTTTTTGGATTTTTCAATTCTTATATATATGTTTACAGGGACAGCCAGGACAGATTTTCTCTTGTTCACGGTTTTCAGACAAAAAATCTGGTTTGTGTTCTTTCCACGGATAACCGTACGAAGATAATAGATGAAGCCATAAGTGAAATTAAAGAATATGTTAGACCGGGGGATGAAATACTGGCACTTAACAGTATCCCTTTAATCTATTACATAACAGAAACAAAATGTCCTACCAGGAATCCCTGGGCTTTACATCTTGAAACGGTATCGTTCTTCAAAGAAGAAATTTCGCAAATTTTAAAAACTAATCCGCCAAAGATAATTGTGATTGCGAAGGGACAGACAAGACTGAATTCGGAATGGCCCATAACTTTAAGAATAGAAATTACACAACCGGAAGTTCAGAAAGATACTGAAGAAAAGCTAAAATTTCTATATGATATTTTAAAGGAATCGGGATTTGTACTTAATTGGGAAAATAAAGGTTTTGAAATATATAAAAAATAACTGGTATTATAAAAAATGTTAGATAAATTTTCACCTTATATTTTTTTAGCATTGTTATTATTGACAATTGGCATTTCGTTTTTTTATACGAAGTACAGGATTCAAAAAAACAAAAGGTTTATTGTTATACTATTGCTTATTTTTTTTCCTTTTATTTGGACCTATAACCTGGTCTATTATACCAGCTCGTTTAAGGGAATGATGTTTATATTTATTGTAAGTTTTGCATATTTCTTGTTTTTTAAAACGCTTAGTAATCCAAAACTTAATTTTTATAGTGTTTTGCTTATTGTTGATTTGGCATTGATTATAAGACTAAGATCTGTTTTTATTTTTCTGGCTCTATTCCTGGCAATTATTTTTTTTATTGGGGTCCTGAAAAGAAAAAGAATCAAAGATTTTATAATTTTGTTTTTATTATTACTTCTGTCGTCTTCCTTTGTATTTATAATTTCCGGAATAAGTATTTCAGATTATTTCCTGATTGATGGATTTCATCCGGAAAACATAAAAAATATTGTTTATTATTTCTACCAGTTTCCAAGAGAAAAACCGATGCTGGTCATATTATTTATTTTTTTGTTATCAACAAACATTTTCTATGGTTTATCTTCAGATGAAAAAAATAATTTCAATAAATTTGATCTTATAAATTCCTATAATGAAATGGAAAATAATCCACTAAAAGAAGTGTGGTATGTTATCATACCCGAACTCTTAATTTTCTTTATTTTCTTTATCCTGTTTTCAGATGGAAACTTAAGCACCTCCGGTCTTTACTTGGGTCTTTTTCCTTTCATACCATTGAATATTATTTATTTATTTATTTATCTGGATAGATTTTCTTTAAAAAACCGTAATATTATTTTAATTTTATTTGGTACTATCAGTATGATTGAAACAATTAATGGGATAATTTATAGGTTGATAAATAATAAACTTTTTTAGAAATATTTTTTTATATAATGTTAGATATTAGTAAAGATGTTGCATTAAAATGGAAAAAGTCATTTATAATTTTTATATCGAAAGCAATATTCAAGAGAATCATTGGTGGTTTAAAGCAAGGAATAATATCATTTTTACTGTATTGTCAAACTTTTTGAATGTTAAAGAAAAAAATGATTATGAAATACTGGATATTGGTTGTGGCCTAGGTCAAATTTTCCCGATTCTAGAGAAATTTGGACATGTGGAAGGAGTAGAAAAAAACCCTAGTTTTGTAAAAGTATTAAAAAATAAATATCCGAATATTAAAATTTATAATACTGAATTTCCAAGTCCAAATTTAGATAATAAAAAGTTTGACTTAATTTCCATGTTTGATTTTTTAGAGCATACCGAAAAACCGGAAAATATTTTAAGGTCAGCTACCAATATATTAAAAGACGAAGGATTACTATTAATAACGGTTCCAGCTTATAGTTGGATGTGGTCCAAAATAGATGAATTAGGTCATCACTATAGAAGATATGATAAGGATGCTATAAAAAGGGAGATCGAAGGAGAAGGATTTGAAAATCTGTATTTATCTTATTTTATAACCTTATTGTTTCCGTTAGCATTTATTCATAGGAAAATTATCTCTTTCTTTTTTCCGAAAAAAAGAATGAGGAGTGATTTTGATATAAAAAAACCTATAAATATTTTAAATAAAATTCTTTATTACATAATGAATATAGAAACGTACTTTATCCGAAGAAAGATTTCTTTTATTTATGGATTATCAATTATAGGTGTTTTTAAAAAGAAAAATTGATTTTAAGAACTAATTTTTAACATTATATTCATAGCGCTGCTTAGAATAGGTACCGTCCTTATTTAAGGCATATATGCAAATATCGTGAGATCCATTTTGCAATTTTGTTGTATCAAGTAAAAAGTAAAAACCGCTAAATTCATATTCATTGGTTCTAAAAAAATTAGCAACATCATCTCTTTTTATAAAATAATCTGCAACCCCCAAGAAGCCGGAATCATTAATATCTTCTCCGTCATATATCAATAAAGTCAAATCATTAAGCTCTTTTATTTTTTGATCAATTACCCATCCAACCAATATTTTATCCCCGCTGATAATTTCATTTGGTTCATATATATCCATATTAATTTTATATCTGGAGTTATCTTCAATCTTAAAATCGCTATTTTTTATATTTTCTTTTTTTTCAGGATCCAATAAATATAATTTTAAAATATCATTTTTATAGTAAAAATTTACATCAGATGAAAAAATATTAAGTAAGATATCATGATTCCCTGTTCCAATTTCATTCAAAGATATAAGTCTGTTAAAACCACAGTACCTGTATAATTTATTATTGTATTTTTTTTCTATATCTTTTCTTTCAATGCCATAATAAACAGGATAATTCTTGTTATCAATCCGGAGATTTATAAATGATGCGGTTTGGGAATTATTTTCATCAACTGCCCAACCGCTAATTTGCATAAAAACTTCTTCTCTGTAAGGGATAGTTAAACTGTTTTTTTCTTTATAGTTTGCAACACTATAATAAGATCTTAATTCACCTTCGGAAAAGTATTTAAACGAGATTTCATCAATATTCATCAAAGGTTCCAAGTCTTTAAAAGTTACCGCATCATTATTGTCTACTCTAATTAAATTTTCAGAAAAAACATTATATTTTAATTTTTTCAAAACAGGTGCGTACTTTTCAATTTTGCCATCCCAGGGATAAAGTCTCTTAAATGCATAAGAAGGTTCGGTATCATATGTTAAAAGAATAAAAGCATTTTCTAATTTCTTAATTCTATCGTTTCTGGCAAGCGCCACTCCGTTTATGTAAGAAAAAGGCAGACTGAATAATACTAAGCCCAAAAAAATAAAACCTAAAATTTTAATAAAATATAATTTTTTCAGTACAAAAAAATCAACAAAAATCAAATACAGTGATATTATCAAATAAATAGTATAAGAGGAATAACGGCTCGCAATGGCATCACGGCCGCCTAAAATAATAATCATTAACACTGTAAATATGGAATAAGTTGCGACTGCCAGCAGAAAAGAATTTTCGTTAATTCTCTTTATTTTTTTTAGAACGATTATTGAAATTATCAATAAGACAAAAATAAAAATGCCTGTTGATAAAGACAAAATATTTCTATCACTGAATATGGATCTTCCGATAAGTACAAAAATATTTTTTAAAGTTAAAAAAATATTTAATAAAGCATTTATAACTACTTTAAAACTGAATTCATTCGCGTACGGATCTGAATTTCTTTGCAGTAAAAGGTAATAAATAAAAATTTCAAATATACCGGTAATTGTCCAAATTACCAGAAATAATATCTTTTTAATCTTATTTGTAAATTTTAAAATTGAAATTTGCACCAATCCTGCCGGCCATACCAAAACACCCATTGCAGAAGAGTAGCTTGCCACTGTTCCGCATAATAAAGCTATAATGAAATTGATATTGGAATTTTTTGCGATTAAAGCTTGTCCGGATTTTTCGATTAAATAAAAAGAGATTAAACCAAATAATAATGGGAAGAGATATATAATTTGCCAACCCCACAATATATTTTCATATTGCCTTAAGTTAAATATTAAAAACGGTAAGGGAAGAAACCAAAATAAAGAGATGGCACCTTTATATTTTTTTTTAAAATATAAAAAAAATAATAAAAAACAAGCCAGTAAAATGATCAGCACAACATACATCTCGAAGATGTTATTGTATTTCGTAATATATGCCAGCAATAATACCAATAAATGCGGGAAAAAAATTATATGCTCATTATGCGGTAAAAAAAGATCTGAAATTTTAAAAGTGCCGTTAATAATCTTTTCCAGTATAACTACTGTTTCCCATTGGTCCCAATGAACAACATTTACCCCATATTTAAAAACATATGCAAAACTGAACAATATCGGAAATAATAATACTATTATAAAAGTAAATATTTGAACTTTTCTAACAATTTTCATTGATTTCTTTTTGATTTTAAGAACTAATTTTTGACGTCATATACATAGCTTCTCTTAGAATAAATACCATCTTTATTTAAAGCATATATATATATATATATCGTGATATCCATTTTGTAATTTTGTCGTATCAATATCAAAACTAAATCCACTGGACCTATATTCCTCTGCATTAAAAAACTTTGCTACATCCTTCCTTAATAAAAAATATTTAGCAATTCCTATAAAGTTTTCATCAATTAAATCTTGACCATCATAAATTAGCACAGTTAAATCATTAAAATCTTTATCTTTTTTATCTACTATCCAGCCAGTTATATTTTTACTTCCACTAATTATCTCTTCAGGGTTATAAACATCTATATTTATTTGATATTTTGAACTGTCCTCTATTTTAAAACTATTTCTATTTATGTTTTCTTTTTTTTCGGAACTTAACAGGCGAACTGTTGCTATATATTGTTTATAATACTTTTTCTTATCATAACTAATTATTTTTAAAAATATATCATGGTTACCTTCCCCAATTTCTTTTAAAGATAAATATCTCAGAAAACCAGAATATTTATAATTTTTATTATCATAAATATTTGCTATATCTTTCCTTTCGGTTCCATAAAAAACCGGAAATGATTTATTGTCAAATTCAAGATATACAGCCGATGCAGTTTTTAAATTTTTCTCATCAACTGTCCACCCGTTAATCTTAAGGAAAGCTTCTTCATTATAAGGTGTAATAAAAATATTGTTATCCTTTTCAACTATTGTATCATCATAAGGTTTTATTCTTTCATCCAAAAAATAGAAGAATGATACATTATCTATTTGTAAAAGTGGCTCAGTATTATCATAATACAAATTAGCAAAATTACTCTCTGAATATAAGTTTCTATAAAAAACGTTATAGCCTAATTTTTCTAATAAGGGAGCATATTCTTCAACTTTATCTTCACAATACGGGCAAATGCTGTGAAAAGCATCGACAGGCTGAGTCTTGTAAGTTGAAAGCAAGAAAGCATTTTGTAATTTTAGAATTTTATTATTTTGTCCATATATAATTCCTTCACTAATTGATAATGGAAAATTAATAATAAAAAATGCTATTAAAGCTATTGGAAAAATTTTTAAATACTTATTTTTCGACTTTAAATTTAAATTCACAAAAATCAAATATAGCGATAATGTTATATAAATACTATAAGATATGTATCTTGATGCGATAGGATCTTCACGTCCCATGGTAATAAGCATAATTGTTAGAATAGAAAATGTCAGTAGAGATACATAAAACGAATTCTTATTTAACTCCTTGAATTTTTTAATAAAAATTACACATATAATTAACATGATTACTATAATTACACCCATTAAAAGTGAAACATTGTTGCTTTTATCTGCAAATAATGAGTTTCCTATAATGATTAAGAATTTTTTTAAATAAAGTATTGGATTTTTCAAAAAATTAAAAATCACTTTGAAATTAAATTCTCCATACTCAGGGTTTGAATTTATTTTAAGTAATAAGTAGTAAAAAACAATTTCAATAAAACCTACAACGGACCAAATAATTGATGTTAGTTTTTTTATTTTTTTATTTTCATATTTTGTTATTAAAATTTGCAGCAAACCAATGGGCCAAACGAGCATACCCATAGCGGATGAAAATGTGGCGACGGTTCCTGATAAAATTGCCCCGATAAAAAAATAATAATTACTGTTTCTTTTTTCACATTTATTACTGAAATCAAGTAAATAAAAAGAAATAAAACTAAAGACTAGCGGAAATATAAAAGTTATTTGCCAACCCCATAAAAAATTTTCATATTGTCTTAAATTAAATATGAGATAAGGTATAGGTAAAAACCAAATAATTATTTTATTTAAACCATATTTATTTTTAAAATAAAGAAATATTAAAATAAAGACTATAAGCAATAAAATCAAAACAACAAACATCTCAACAATATTATTATAATGAGTAAGGAAGGCCAGAGAGATAATTAGTATATTAGGGAAAAAAGTAATGTGTTCAACAGTAGGTAAAAAAAGATCTGAAATTCTGATCGTATTATTTTGCAACTTGGCGAATAAAGCAACAGTTTCCCATTGATCCCAGTCAACAACATTTACTCCATATTTAAAAACATATGCAAAGCTAAATAGTATTGGGAGTATTAAGATTACTATTAGAAAAAATACTTTTACTTTTACTATAAACTCTTTGGAAAATATTTTTATTTCCTTATTTCTGAATATTTTTCAATAATGAAGTTTGGTCTTTTTCTGGACTGATCCAGTATTCTCCAAATATATTCTCCTATTATGCTTAAGCTGAACAGTATCAGTCCCGAAGAAATACATAAGATGCCGATAACTGTTGCAATGCCATGGATCGGAATCTGATTATTTAGTTTTAAGATTAAAATTACTATGATATAAATAAAACCTGTACTTGAAAAAATTACAGCAAAAATTTGTATCATCCTGATGGGGAAAACAGAGAAGGCAATAAAGGAGTCTGTAAAAAGTTTTACTTTTTTGTTAAAGGACCACTTGGATCTTCCAATTTCTCTTTTTTTTCTTTTATAATAGATCATTTTCCTGTTAAAACCGGCCCATGATATCTGGCATGTTATTGAGCTGTTTTTTTCATTCATATCTGAAATCAATTTTGCAACTTTTTTGTCAACAACAAAGAAATCGTAACCCCCAAGGGGCATGTTTGCATTAGAAAATCTTTTAAGGAGCCTGTAGTAAATATTGCTGAACATTCTTTGAAAAAAATTGTCCTCTCTTATATTTCGTACGGCAAGTATTATTTCAAAACCTTCTTTCCATGCATCAAGCATGTCTTTAAATAGATCAATAGGATCCTGCATGTCTGATGTTATAAGACCAACGACATCTCCGCTTGAAGCCTCAAAGCCTGCAGCAATTGCATTATGTGAACCGAAATTTTTACTTAGTTTCAATAATTTATGGTTATAATTTTTATTGATGTTCAGATTAAGCATGTTCCATGTATCATCTTCGGAACCATCATCGATAAAAATGAATTCCAGTGTATACTCTTTTTCAATTTTTTGAGCAAAATTGTATATTTCTTTTAATGTTACAGGGATATTTTTTTCGTTATAATAAAATGGAATTATTATGCTGAATTTCTTCATATTAAAAACTCTTAACTATTTAATGTTTATTATTTTGCCACTTTCCAGCTTATAGCTTTCACCGCAACTACAAGTGTATAAATTGTTATTATTGAGCCTGAAACTTTCGGCACACTTGCATATGAAAGATTTAAAAACAGCCGGATTTCCAACTACCATTGTAAAATCTTCTACATTTTTTGTGACCACTGAACCTGCGCCAACCATCGAAAAGCAACCAATTGTAATACCCGGGAGAATAGTGGCATTTGCTCCGACAGCGGCCCCTTTTTTTATTTTCGTTATTAAATATTTTTCAGGATGGACCTTGCTTCTGGGTTTTTTATCATTTGTAAAAGAGGCATTTGGTCCGATAAAAACATTGTCCCCGATTTCTATGCCTTCCCACAAACTTACCCCATTTTTTATTGTGACATTGTTTCCGATTTTTACCTTACTTTCAAGAAAACAATAATCACAAATGTTACAGTTTTTGCCAATGGTCACATCATTAAGTATGTGTACAAAGGCCCAAATTTTAGTGTTTTTTCCGATTTTATCCGTATCGACAATTGAGCTTGGGTGGATATAATAATATTTTTTATCTGTCAACTTCTCTCCCTGATAAATTACCAGTAATATTTTTTAAATTTCTTATAATATTCGGCAGTCTTTCCAATACCTTCTTCGAGTGAAATTTTAGGGCTCCAGCCTAATATCTTTTTTATTTTTGAGATATCGGAATAAAAATCACCCGGTTCCTGAGCTTTTCTCTCAGGAGTGAAGGGGGCAAATTTCCATGAACCTGAACCGACAATTGCAATAACTTTTTTTGTATAATCCATAAATGAAACCGGCCCGTCATGGCCGACATTTAATATTTCACCGTCAGCATCCCTTGAAATAGCGGAGAGAATCAACGCATCAACACAGTCTTCAACATATAAAAAATCTCTTAAGATCGAGCCATCTCCGAATACCTTTATTTCCTGGTCATCAATCGCTAACCTTATGAACCAGTTTGCCACACCGTATAATGCATGTTTCATTTGCGCCCTTGGCCCGAATATGTTTGTCAACCTCAGTAATACTGATTTTATGCCGTGGATATCATTATATACCTGAAGTATTTTTTCTGCAGTCAGGTTTGATATTTCATAGATGCCTTTAGGATTTGTCGGGGCATCCTCTGGTACCGGTAATTTTTGGGATGAACCATATTGACCCCTGGTTCCCGTATATATTATTTTTACACCGGGATTAAATTTTTTACACGCCTCTACAAGATTAAGGGTTCCGATTATATTTATATCTATATCCGGGTACGGATTGGTAAGGCTTAGAATATGGCTGACCTGGCCCGCAAGATGGAATATATAATCCTGTTCCCTGACCAAAATGTTAATAGAATTTACATCTCTTATGTCACTAATGTTTACTTTTACCTTGTCTTTTATTTCTTCAATATTAAAAAAGTTGCCCCCGTATTCGGGAATCATTGAATCAATTATTGTTAAATTTGAACCCAGCGAATTGAGCCTTATTGCAAGATTGCTGCCAATAAAACCCAATCCTCCCGTTATCAATATGTTTTTATTTTTTAATTTATTAAGGTTCAAATTTCATTCAATCTTTCAAATTTTTATATTAAGGAATGTATAAAAAGATAATGTAAAACAAATAATTACAAAAATAATATAAACTATTATTACCTTTATTATATATAAATATCGTTTTTTTAAACAGGTGAAAACTTTTATAAAAAATCCAGTAAAGTTTTTTCTTGATTTTACAACTTCTGTCAAATTGATATCGTAATATTTAAACAAATATCCAATATTTAAGCATAAAAAACCGTAACAAACTAAAAATATTGGCAAGTAAAATCTTGTCTCGGGCTGTAAGGGAATTAAAGCAACAACCGGTAATAAGAAAAGAAAGAGAGTTGTTTTATTTTTAAAAAATTCTCTGTTTATTTTTTCAAATTTTTTGATTATTGTAAATAAAAGAATAAACCACAAAGTATAATTAAAAAGAGAAAAAAATTTGCTTCTCCCTAATATATTTGCGACGTAAACATCAGGAAAATAAATATCTATACCGTTAAAAAGATGATGGAAATAAATGATTATAAAAGAGAGCGGGTTCTTAAGAAAAAGCTTTATATAATCTATGTAACTGTTCAAAGAACTTAAGTCTATTTTTTCCCCAAGAGGATCAATAAATATCACTGCATTGTAAGGGTATATGGTAGTATTGATGTTGGTTTCATATTTTTGTTCGCCTATGCCTCTTCTCAGCATATGAAATAACAAATCTTCCCCTTTATATATTGTTTTTATAAAAGGTGTCATTTGAAAACCGCTGTGATAATTAATAATAACCTGAGGTATTGAAGATATCAAAAAACCGGATATAAAAAACAGGATAAGTATTATTTTTAAGCTTATTTTAAATTGCCTGCAAAATATTAAGAATATGATCCCTGCAAGTCCCACTATAATATAAATTGACCTTGTATTATAAGCCAGATATATGAAAAAACCCGAAAGAGCCGTAAAAAGCATTTTCAGCAGGTTTTTTTCGCTATTGAAAATTTTATAATAAAACAGCAAAGAAATTAATAAAAACAGGACCGCGGGAAAATCGCTTAACGGATAATTGAAGCTGCCTCTCCAAAAATAAAACATTATAACAATCAATAATATTTTTGAAAAAATGTTAAATTTTTTCTTGAAGTTATTTTCTATGAATAAAGGAACCACGACGGAAGCAATGGTTGCGAACATTAATGAATTAAAGATCTTCAGAACCTGGAACTTGTCAATATTAAAAAGACTTGCCGCTGCTTTTATTATAAAAATTATAAAAGGATAAAAATATCCTCTTAAGTCAGATTTAAAATTAGCAATGCCGAATATCCCGTTTTCGCCAATAAACTTATCGCTTACTTCCCAGTAGTATTTGCTGTCAAAAGGGAAATTAGTGATATTTGATCTGGTAATAAAAACATAGATCAGTAAAAAAGCAAAAATGAATAAGACTGTATCTGAAATTATTTTTTGGCCTCTGAATCTTAAACTGTCATTTGAATTAATCAGCATTATGTTTACTTTTGTTTAAATTTTTACTTTTATTTAATTGATAATAAGTTCTAGTGTCCGGAAGAAAAAATATTGAAACGTCTTATAATATACTTTCCCGGACCGGTTCCCAGATCCACTCTTATATTTTCCTCAGGCATTCTGATAAAAATCCTGTTTTTTCCGGCACTGGTATTTATTTTTATGCTATTTTTTTCATTGTATCTCTGGTCATCTTGTCTGTAAAAGAGTTGAAAATAAGAATCTTGGGGCGATTCAAATACGACTTCAAGATAATGATTTTTGTCTTTTTTAAAATCTATATCTACTTTATTTTCAAAAGAAGGGTCATCTCCAAAAGCATCTAAAACAAGGGCATTATTTTCAACAATAAATTTACAGTTATTTATGGGCGTCCAGTCTTTATAGAATTCATCCCTGTCACCTATATATATCCTTTCTGTTTCCACATATGCTTTTTCACTTAAGTATAAGAACCATTCTGCATCATTGCTTTTAATAGTGTAAATATACGGCCAGGTATTTAAATACTCGGTTATGAAATTGCTGTCTTTTTTGACGATCCACATATCTATATTGATTTTTTTCAGCAGGTTTTTCATTCCAGTATCATTTAAGGGAAATTGGTTCAATCTGATAAATTTATCATTTTTATTGCCGGAAATGATTGCGTCTCTTACATCCGGACCGTCTATACCACCGATAATCAAACTATCCTTAAATCTGTATTTATTGATTACTGTTTTAATTGTTTGGGTACTGGCTTTAATCTGTCCTGATGAATCTGATATTTTTTTAAGGTAGAAAGGTTTAATCACATAAAAGGATGCAAGAAAAAATAAAGCTATGAAAAAAACCAGAAGCATTATTCTGATTTTAAATCTAATTTCCCTGAAAAATAAAATAAGATAGTAAATATTCAATATGATAAAACCAAAAACGGGTCTTAAATGAGAAAAGTGCTCAATATCGGTAGGGGGATAAGTTATTGAACTGATAAGTATCAATAATAATTGAGGCAATAAAATGAACGAAAGCTCTTTTTTTAAATTTCTGTCTTTTGTTTTAAAAAATAAAAATATATTAGAAAAAATAATTAGAAAATATAACCAATGGAAAAAGAAATAAGAAGATTTATAGTTAATAAAATTAACCAGGAATAACTTTAAGTTATTTAAAGCAAATTTAAAAAAAACTAATAAATTTTCAGGATCACTTATGCTGCTGAAACCGTTGGATTTTAAATAAAAATATATTGAATTTTCGTGCTCCGCGGGATAAATCTGTATATTCATTGCGAAAGCTTTATAAAGGAGAAAATAAATAGAAATAAAGAAAATTAAACTGGGAATTATATAAGGGGCCCTTTTTGTTTTTGACCATCTGATATATAAATAAATTAATATTATAATCGCAGGCAGCAGGTATGTAATTCTTTGTACCGAAGCTATGGAGAATAATATTATTAAGATAAAATGATAGAAGTTAAACTTTTCAGCATTTTTATTAAATATGATATAGCTTGCAGTAATTACAGATATTAAAAAAATTTCAGGTGACTGGGTATTCAGATATATAATGATTACGGGAAAGAATGCTATTAAAAGAAAAAGCCATATCGTCAATTTCTTACTGATTTTTTCCCTGGAAAAAAAATACAGGAATGTGAGAGTAAGAATTAAAAGTATGTAATTAAAAAAATACTCTATATTCGGTATGAATCTGAATATCTTTATAAAGACCCCAAGTATAAAAGAGAATAAAATAGGATGATAACCGAAGGAAGGGAAGTTTCCGTAAATTACGGCCTTTCCGGTATAAAAAGATGTTTCCAAGTTGGAAAATAAAGCAAAATTTTTGGCTTGTGATAAATATTCATATTCATCGCTCCACCATGTTAAAATATTAGGTTGTAAAAAGCGGTAGCTTATATAAAAATAAGCCATAGTGAAAAGAATTAAACAGATTATTGCAAAAGAGTACTGTCTTTTGGTACTGAGTTGTAAATTTCTCATTTTAACCGGGTTGACTATATTTTTATTTTTAGATTTTATCAACTTTATTGATTAATATATATAGAAAATTAAAGAATAGCTGATAAAGGTTTGAATGAACAATAAAAAAGAATATCTTAAAAAAATATACGATAAATACTTTCCTTTTATTTTTACCTTTCTTTTTTTACTCTTGGCCGTCTTTTTAATTTTAAGACATGAATTCTGGCGGGATGAGGCAATGGCCTGGGAAATAGCAAATGTTGCCGGTTCTTTAAAGGAATTTGTGAATAATATAAGAGCAGAGTACGGTCATCCATATCTATGGAATTTCATATTATACATATTCTCGCATTACATATATGGGAACATTGAAAGCATGAAATATATTCATGTCAGTATTTCGGCAGCTGCGGTATTTCTGTTTTTAAAATACTCGCCCTTTCAGAAAATTTTAAAGATACTGTTTATTTTCGGGTATTATATTTTTTATGAATATACGATAATTTCCAGGAATTACTCTTTAGGTATCCTCTTTGCGTTTGTTTTTTGTGTTTTATACCAGAAGGATAAGCATAAGAATTTAATATTTTTGAGCATGGCTTTATTCTTTATGGGGCAATCAAATTTGTTTGCATTTTTTATTTCCATTTCCTTGCTTATTATATTGATAATTGATTTATTTAAAGAAAAAATTATTTTAAAACAAAGATCCGTTAAAATATCCTTGGTTTTTTCTGTATTGATATTTTTAACAGGTGTTTATTTTTTATTCTTCCAGTTTAACTCCATGATTTTCAGAAACGGCAATAATTCTATTTTAAGCGGATTGTTTGGACAGTCTTTTAAAATAAGCGAATTTTTAGGAAAAATATCTACCGGATTAATCAAGGCATATCTGCCGGTTTTTAATATTAACCTTAATTTTTGGAACAATAATTTTATTACTGGGATTTTAAAAGAAAAAAACATAGTCTTTACTTTAATAATAGGATTTTTATTATTCATTGTTCCGGTATTTATATTAAAAAGAAAATATATAATTCCGTATGTTGCAGGTTCATTGGGAATGTTCTTTTTAACTGTTATATATAATTGCAATGAAAGACATTTTGGTAATTTATTTATATTGTTTATTGTTCTTTTATGGCTTTCCGAAAATGATGGAGCCTCTGATTATCTTATAAGATGCAAAAACCAGGTTTTTAAAAGATTTAAATTTTTTATGGTTTTATTTCTATTTATAATACCCCTGGCTGGTTCAGTTACTTCATTTTACTATGATTATAAATATCCTTTTTCCGGGGGCAAGCCTGTTGCTGATTTTTTAAGGTCCAGTTTTACAAAAAAGGAACTGGAAGAAGATGTGGTACTGTCGGGCTACAGGTGGGGTCCCGGTACCGTATCTGCTTATCTTGATAAGGACATGTATTTTTCCGTATTCGGCAGATTCGACAGAATGATTCAAATTAGAGACGGAGAAGCAAAACCAACTGTCTCAGACAGGGAAGTTTTTACGGATGCCAGCTCACTTATAATAAAAAATGATAAAAAATATACCGTAGTAGTTATCTGGAGCGGCTGGGATGTTGAAAAAACCGCACTATTATTTGATTTTCATAAAATCGGGGATTTCGATAATGCAATAGTCGGTTCCGAGAACTTATATGTTTATATAAATGATTATAATGAGGGGAAAATCAAAGGTACCATAGAAGTAAATAAAAATAATTTTGACAAATATTGGGGAAACTTTGGTGGTTGTTCATATTCAAAGAGTAATGACGGTGTTAAAATAAGTGTTTTAAACGATGACCCGAGTTTTGAAAGTAATTTAAAAATCAGTGAGCTTGGAAAAGAAATAATAATGACAGTTGAGCTTGATTCAGCTTTGGACGGTAATGCAAAGATTTACTTTAAAAGAGCAGGGAAAAATTATAATGAACAAGACACAAAAAGTTTTATAATTCGAAAGGGTTATAATATTTTTTCTGTTTTACTTGATGATACAACTTTACTGCAAAACATCAGGTTTGATCCTATCGATACTAAAGGTGACATATTAATCAGAGAAATAAATTTCTATACATTAGGTGAATAAAATACATTTTAAATTTAAAGGCTTGAATAAAGATAATAAAAATAAAAGTATTATACTAATCATATTCTTATGTTTGATTTCCGTAATTGGAATTTTATTGGTTTTATTTCTTACTTCAAGGTTTGGTGCAGGTTTAACACCTGATTCCGCGGCTTACCTTGCAGGGGCAAAAAACATCGCCAGCGGAAACGGGATCACTATTTTATATAATGATGCCCGGGGCCTTGTTCCTTTAAAACTTTGGGCATCAACAAGCAGCGTTAATCAGCCTTTAATTTTCCATTGGCCCCCATTTTACTCTATTGTTTTATCACTTTTTGTTTTAACAAAAATAAACCTGTTAAATGGGGCAAGAATATTAAATTCAATATTTTTTGGAATTAATATTTTTTTAATCTGTCATATTATATGGAAATCAACAAAGTCATTAATAATGACACTGCTTTCAGGTATTATATTTCTTTCTTCAATAGTCATGCTGGGGCTGCATACTTTTATAATGTCTGAACCTTTATTTGTTCTGTCCGGTTTTTCCGCTATTTTTATTCTCTTGAGTTATTTTGAGAATAAAAAGATTCATTATTTTATTTTTGCAGTCATCCTGTTGGGAATATCTTTTTTAACGCGGTATATCGGTGTTGCATTTATCCTTACTTCGGCAATTGCAGTTTTCTTGTTTGATAAAGCAGGGTTTAAAAATAAATCCATAAGATTTTTCAGCTTGATACTGATAAGTTTTGCCCCCATGATAGTCTGGCTTTACAGGACCTCGGTTGCAGGCAATAATCTGACCGATAGAGAGATATTGTTCCACCCGCCCTCCATAGCCGAGCTTGGCCAAATTCCCGGTGTCATCCTTAAATGGTTTTTGATCAAGGATCTGGGAAGAATTGTAAATTTTTTCATTTTAATATTGCTAATTGCAATTATTATTATTTTAACGGTATTTATTGCCAAAAGAGTTAAAAAAGACAGCAATGGGTCTTTTACTTTTAAATTAATTTGTATATTATTGGCATTCATTCCTGTTTATATTTTTATCCTGATTCTTTCGAGAACCTTTTTTGATGCTAAAATTCCAATGGCCCAGGACAGGCTTCTTGCCCCGCTTTTTATAGCTTTTCTGATTATTTTTATTTTACTGGTTTCATACTTTTCTGTTTTTTTCATAAAGAAAAAATATATCAAAGCAGTTATTTTACTGGGTATTTTTATATTTTCAGGGTTCTATATTGTTAACGGTTTTAATTGGAGCAGGAACGTATATATCAATGGTCAGGGTTATTCACAGAAAAGTTATATAGATTCAAAGTTTGTAGAAGAAATAAAAAAAATACCTGCCGGTAAAATAATATATTCCGATGCGACAGATATTATATATTTATATACCGGCCGGCAGGCATATGTATTACCAGCGGTTTTTAATCCTTATACGGAAGCAGTGAACAAAAACTTTGAAATACAAATTCGTGAAATGTTTGCTCAAATTGATGATAGCAAGGGAGTCATCATTGATTTTTCTAATATGGAACGTCCTTTTTTACCTGCTATCGAAGATCTGAAAAGAGAAAACAGCATTTGCCTTAATTATAAAGATGCAGACGGGGAGATTTATGAAGTATGCTCCGGTAACCTTGAAAAAATATTCACATCAGATTATAAAAATTTTACGGACTACTGGCGTTCCATGAACCAGTGCAGTTTCGAAACTATTGAAGACAATATCAAAGTGGCAGTCACCGGAGATGACCCCTGGTTTGAAAGTAAATTTGATATTGACTTTACTCTTAAAAGACCATTAATGCTGGTTATTTATCTTGATACGGAAAAAGAGGGTGAAATAAGAATTTTTTACGGCAGAGACGATAGAGATTATACACTCGGGGACAGCTATGGTTACCCCTTAATAAAGGATTTTAATAAGATCTATTTCAAGATCCCTTATAATTATTATGGCGGTAACGAAGCAGTTGAAAAAGTAAGGATAGACCCGATAAATATGCAAACCGATGTTAAAATTGAAAAAATAGAATTATTTTATATTGATGATTGATCAATTTTAATTATTCAGTAAAGAATAAATTTCAATTTTTCGTATTGTGCAGTTAATATTTTTGTCTATAGGGTCGATTCTGACTTTTTTTAAATTTTTGGCATAAGGGATTTTAATAAAAACAGTATTTTCTCCTTCATGGATCAAATATCCTGTACTATCTTCCCACGTATACTCATTATTTTCCCTGCCATAAAAAATCCTTAACTCTCCATCTGCCGGAGAATTTATAAATATTTTAAAAAGTAATGGTAAATTATTCTTAAATTCCAGTGGAAATTTGCTTTCAAACCAGGGATCGTCTCCACTTACGTTAACGATAATACTATTATTTTCGAAAATAAATTCAGATTGATTTAAGGCCAGCCAATATTCATT
>Ga0172371_10005087_pt1 | contig 19624 bp, 14 predicted proteins | sample Lak12m_FD_114543 | JGI IMG/M metagenome (GOLD analysis project Ga0172371, IMG submission 114543) | Freshwater microbial communities from Kabuno Bay, South-Kivu, Congo - kab_022012_12m | ecosystem: Environmental > Aquatic > Freshwater > Lake | place: Democratic Republic of the Congo: South-Kivu... | reverse complement strand
TCCTCCGACCAGCAATGCGCCGCTGCGCGGCGGAAAGGCGACAATCTACGAAGGCGGAACGCGTGAGCCTTGTGTTGTTGTCTGGCCTGGCAAGGTAAAGCCCGGTTCGCACAGTGAGGCGTTTCTGTCCAGCGTTGACTGGTATCCGACCGTGCTTGCCATGACGGGAGTGCAGCTGCCTCAAACAGTGAAGATAAAGTTCGACGGCATGAACCAGATGCCTGCTCTGCTTGGCGCAGGTGTTCCGCGCGATACACTGTTCTGCTGTTTTCCGCATTACGTCCCGGCGACCGGCGCTGTTCCATCCGTGTGGGTCCGCCGCGGCGACTGGAAACTCATTCGCTTCTTCTGTGATAACCCTGATCAGTCAGACCGGTTTGAACTGTATAACCTGAAAGATGATATCAGCGAGACCAGGAACGTGGCGGCAGAGAATCCGGGAAAGGTCAAGGATCTTGACGTGCTGATCAGTCAACACTTGAAAGACATCAATGCAGTTGTTCCCGTAAAGAATCCGGGCTATGATCCGAATGCAAAGGTGCCGGAGCCTGGGAAGAAGCAGGTAAAGAAGAAGGCGTCTCCAGCAAAGAAGAGAAGCGATGTTAAAGATGTCAGGCAGGAGCTGGAGAAGGCAGGCGATACGATGTAGTTTTTGGGTCTAATATGAATAGACGGGAGTTTATCAAGTCTGGAGTTTGTGGACTGGCGTTGTTTAATATCGCAAGGCGTAACGCATCTGCGGTGGATGTACCGGCTGCCGGGAAAAGGCCTAACATCTTGTTTTGTTTTGCAGATGACTGGGGACGTTATGCGGGCGCATATTCGGGGTTGGATGGCCGGCCCACGATCAGCGACGTTGTGAAGACTCCGGTTATTGACCGGCTTGCGCGGGAAGGTGTTGTTTTCAGGAACGCTTTTGTGACTGCGCCAAGCTGTACACCATGCAGGAGCTCGCTGTTGTCGGGTCAGTATTTCTTCCGCACCGGACTTGGTGCGATTCTCAGGGGAGCTGAATGGAATCCGGCAATACCGGTGTATCCCCTGATGCTGCGGGACGCAGGCTACCACATTGGAAAGAGTTACAAAGTGTGGAGTCCGGGCAAGCCGGTTGATGCGCCATACGGCGAGCAGAAATATGCTTATGAGAAAGCCGGGCGCGATTTCTGCGATTTTTCTGAGAATGCAACGAAGCTTGTAAAGGGCGGGATGCCGTTTGAGGCGGCAAAGGAGAAAATACTCTCCCAGGTGCGTGATAATTTCAGCGCGTTCATTGCGGATCGCAAGCCCGGGCAGCCCTTCTGCTACTGGTTTGGCCCGACGCTCACGCATCGCGAATACGAGAAAGGTTCCGGCAAGGCGTTGTGGGGTATTGAGCCTGATTCGGTGAAGGGTAAACTGCCGAAGTTCATGCCGGATGTACCGGAGGTGCGCGCCGATTACACCGATTACATGGGCGAGATCCAGGCCTGGGATGCCGGGGTTGGTGTTTTGATCAGGAAACTGGAGGAAATCGGCGAACTGGATAACACGCTTGTTGTCATCAGCGGCGATCATGGAATGCCGGGTGTGCCGGGCGGCAAATGCAACCTTTACGATCACGGTGTAAATGTTGCGCTGATTGCGCGTGGTCCGGGCATCAAATCGGGGCGCGTTGTCGACGATTTCGTCAACATGATGGATATTGCGCCGACATTTCTTGAGGCAGGAGGCGTGAAGATTCCGGACGTAATGACCGGCCGCAGTTTTATGAATGTACTGCATTCGGAAAAGGCAGGGCTTGTTGATGCCGGGCGTACGTGGGTTGTCACGGGGCGTGAGCGCCATGTCGATACGGCGCGTGAGGGTAATCTGCCATACCCGCATCGCGCGCTGCGTACAAAGGATTTCCTGTATATCCGCAATTTCGCTCCGGACCGGTGGCCGATGGGCAGTCCGAAGTTCACAGGCAGGTCCGATATGCCTGCGGCGGAAGTCCTGGAGCATAACACCCGTGCTGCTTTTGCCGATATGGATGCAAGTCCTACCAAGGCCTGGCTTGTCGGGCAGTTCGGTGAGAAGCAGTGGGCATGGAACTATGATTATGCTTTTGCGAAACGGCCAGCTGAGGAATTTTATGATTTAAAGAATGATCCGGACGAGACAAGAAATCTTGCGGGTGATCCCTCTTATGCTGAAAAAAAGCGTGAACTTGCGGAACAGTTGATGAAAATCCTGAAAGATTCAAGGGACCCGCGTGTTATAGGCGATGGTCTGACATTCGAGCGACCTCCTTTTGTAAATATCGAACCGGCGTCGAGTGGTGGTAAACGGGCCGGGGGAAAGAACAAGTAACCACGGATTACACAGATAGCACTGATTGGAAAGGGACGATATGAAAAGACGGGATTTCCTGAAGATGGCCGGATGCGGGGTTGTTGCGATGGCTTCGCCGAAATGTACATTTGCTGCTGACGGCAATGCCATGGCTGGCCGTAAGCCTAACATTATTCTTGTTCTTACCGATGACCAGGGGTACGGAGACCTGGGACGGAATGGAAACAAGGTCATCATAACGCCGAACCTGGACAAAATGTACGATGAAAGCCTGCATTTTGAGGATTTCCATGTCAGCCCGACCTGTGCGCCGACGCGCAGTTCGATCATGAGCGGCAAGCACGAATTCAAGAACGGCGTGACTCACACAATCCTTGAGCGGGAACGCATGAGCCTGAAGTCGACAACGATTCCGCAGGTTATGAAGACGGCGGGCTACATAACCGGCATCTTCGGCAAATGGCATCTTGGCGATGAGGATGAATACCAGCCCGGGAAACGCGGGTTCGATGAAGTATATATTCATGGTTGCGGAGGAATCGGTCAGACTTATGGGGGCTCCTGCGGCGATGTACCGAAGAATTCGTATTTCGGTCCGGTCGTTAAGCATAACGGCAAATTCGAGAAGACTGAAGGTTACTGTACGGATGTTTTCTTCGAGCAGGCCTTGAAATGGATTGAGTCGGTGAAGGGCCAGAAGCCTTTTTATATTCATATTACTACCAACGCGGCCCATATGCCGTTGGCTTGTCCCGAGAAATACGTAAGGATGTACGATGGCAAAGGGGTTGACACCAATGTAGCAAAGTTCTTCGGCATGATTACCAACATAGACGAAAATGTCGGAAAGCTGCTGGAAAAGATCAAAGAATGGGGCATTGAGAAGGATACGCTGGTCGTTTTCATGAACGACAATGGCGGTACGGTTGGCTGCAAAACCTGGAATGCCGGAATGCGCGGCGGCAAGTGCACCGCCAGCAACGGTGGGACGCGGGCGATGTCGCTCTGGCGCTGGCCGGGAAGTATCAAGCCTGCGGCGTGTGACAGGCTCACGGCGCATCTCGATTTGTTTCCCACGTTCGCGGAACTGGCAGGAGCAAAGGTGCCGGAAGATGTTGCAGCGAAGTTGGATGGGTTCAGCCTTGTCCCGCTGCTTGAGAATCCGCAGGCCGGGTGGCACGAAGAAAGAATGCTGTTTACGCATGTGGGCCGCTGGAAACAGGGAGAGGATCCTGTTAAACACGGGCAATGCAGCGTGAGGTGGAAGAACTATCTGCAGGTATGGGAAAAGGAAAAATGGCGTCTTTATGATCTCAAGACCGATCCGGCCGAACAAAGTGACATTGTGGCCCAGAACAAAGATGTTGTTGAGAAGCTGGACAAGGTGTATGACAAGTGGTGGAATGAAGTACTGCCGTGCATGGAAAACGAGCAGGCATATAAGACAGCGCCAAAGGAGAATCCGTTCAAGGAGCAGTACAGGAAGCAGTATGGGGAATCCGGTCCGAATAAGGTTAAGTAAAGTTTGGTATATTAATTAGAGGAGATAATTATGAACAGGCGTGATTTTCTGAAATGTGCGGGTGTTTCTGCTTTTGCTTTTGCGTTACGCCGTGACATGGGAGTTGCTGCACCGGCGGGCAGTCAGGGCAAGCCTAATTTCGTTGTGATTTTTATTGATGATATGGGTTATGGGGATGTTGAACCTTTTGGTTCGAAGGTCAACCGCACACCGAATCTTAACAGGATGGCGGCGGAGGGAATGAAGCTGACGAGTTGGTATGCTGCGCCGGTTTGCACGCCTTCTCGGGCCCAGATGATGACCGGTTGTTATGCAAAGCGGGTCTCAATGCCGAACGTGATCTTTCCAAGGTGTCCAACTGGTTTGAGCACGGAGGAGAAAACCGTAGCACGTCTGTTAAAGGATCGCGGCTATGCCACGATGTGTATTGGAAAGTGGCATCTCGGTGATCAGCCTGAGTTTCTGCCGACAAAGCACGGGTTTGATCATTATGTCGGCTTGCCTTATTCGAATGATATGGGTAACCCGCCGTTACCGCTGCTGAATGACGGGAAGGTTGTAGAGGCTCCGGCTGAGCAGGACAAGCTGACCAAGCTGTATACCGAAGAGGCGGTCAAATTCATAACAGCCAGTAAGGACAAGCCATTCTTCCTGTATTTCCCGCATACTGCTGTTCATGTGCCGCTTCATCCCGGCAAAGAGTTTGCCGGGAAGTCGGCCAACGGAAAATATGGCGACTGGGTTGAAGAGGTTGACTGGAGCGTAGGGCAGGTTCTCAAGACATTACGTGATTTGAAACTCGACTCAAACACGCTGGTGTTGTTTACGAGCGACAATGGACCCTGGCTGTCCGAGGGAAGGGATGGAGGTGTTGCGGGGCCATTGCGTGGAGGGAAGGGGTCGTGCTGGGAAGGCGGGGTACGGGAGCCGTCGATTGCATGGTGGCCAGGGAAGGTAGCGGCTGGTTCGTCTTGCGATGCCATGATGAGCGAGGTGGATGTTCTGCCGACGCTGGTAAAGTTGGCTGGAGGTGAAGTGCCGGCAGGCAGGAAAATTGACGGTCTTGACGTCTGGCCGCTGCTTTCAGGCAAGACCAAGGAATCGCCGCACGAAGCGCTGTATTATTTCAAAGGGAATACGCTCGAGGGAGTCCGGTCAGGCGAATGGAAACTGCTTATTACCCGTCAGGGGCTGGGAATGGGCATGAAGGCCAAGGGGAAAAAGGACGAAAAGAAATCAGGACCGGAACTCTATAACCTTGATAAGGATATTGGAGAGGCGACTAACGTTGCCGATCAGAATCCGGACGTGGTGAAGAGACTGCAGGGATTGATTGAAAAGATGGATGCGGATCTTGGAATTTCGAAGAGCGGGCCGGGAGTGCGACCATGCGGAAGAGTAGCGAGTCCCAAGCCTCTGGTTAAGGATGGAAAGGAATATACGTGAGCAGGTAAACCGTTCACTGTCACCCTCACCCGGTCCGCAATTCGGACCGACCTCTCCCCTCAAGGGAGAGGTATGAGCCGGGTGTGCCTCGGAATGTAAGGGAGATTATCCATGAATAGACGTGATTTCATGAAAATGACAGGTTTTGTTGTTTCGGCTGTTGCTCTTGGGTTGAGGAAAGAATGTGTTTCGGCGGCGGAAGCAGCAGGCGCAAAGCCGATCAATGTCCTGTTCTTCTTTGTCGATGACTTGCGTGTTCAGCTTGGCTGTTACGGCAAGACGCAGGTTAAGTCCCCGAACATAGATAAACTGGCGGCGGACGGGACTCTGTTTGAGCATGCCTATTGTTCACAGGCGATCTGCGCGCCAACGCGCATCTGTACGCTCAGTGGACTTCGTCCGGATTCAACAGGCATCTATGACCTGGATCATCCGCTAAGGGAGTCGGGAAGCAGTGTTGTCACGTTACCGCAGTATTTCAAACAGCGCGGTTATGAAACCGTCACCATGGGTAAAGTCTATCATCACCACGATGATGACAGGGAGAACTGGACAAGAATGCCGAAAGTTGAAGGTGAGGGTTATGTTCTGCTGGAAACCCAGGCGTTTGTGAAGAAACGGCTTGAAGAAGGAAAAGCGAAAGGACTTACCGGTAATGTGCTGAGCCGTTCTGCGCGCGGGCCGGCGACGGAATGCGCGGATGTTCCAGATGAAGCTTATCTGGGCGGCGGGATAGCCAAAACAGCTGTTGAACAGTTGCGGGAACTGAAATCAAAACCTTTCTTTATGTGCATTGGCTTTATAAAACCGCATCTCCCTTTCTGCGCGCCTAAGAAGTACTGGGATATGTACAAGAGGGAAGAATTTGCTGTGCCGGAACGGAAGACACCTGAAGCCATGCCGCCGATCGCGCTGAATGATTTCGGGGAAATGCGGGTTTATACCGATATTCCAAAGGTCGGGCCGGTTGATGATGCCGGGTCCCGCCAGTTGATTCACGGATATCACGCCTGCGTCAGTTTCACCGATGCAATGGTTGGCAGGGTGCTGGCCGAACTTGAGGCACTCGGGCTGGCGAAGAACACGATTGTAGTGATATGGGGTGATCACGGGTGGAAGCTGGGTGAGTATGGATCCTGGTGCAAGCATACAAACTTCGAGCTGGATACGCACGTGCCGCTGGTTTTCAGGGGGCCAGGAATTGCTGCTGGAAAGAGATGTTCGTCGATTGTGGAGATGGTGGATGTGTATCCCACGCTGGCAGATATTACCGGCGGCAATATTCCCGGGCATTGCGCGGGAGCAAGCATGCGTGCACTGCTTGAGAAAGGAGAATCAGCGGACTGGAAGAATATGGCGGTAAGCCAGTATCCTCGATCGAGTGATGGTCAGCCTGCAATGGGATACAGTCTGCGCAAAGATCAGTGGCGTTATACCGAATGGCACAGGAAGGACGGCAAGGTTGTTGCCAGAGAACTCTATGATCATTCCAGCAGTGACCTGGCAAAGGTCAATGTTGTAGACAAACCAGAGAACGCGGAACTTGCCGGAAAGATGTCGGAACTGCTGAAACCGTCCATCAAGACCAGGTGGGAGTCATTTGGACAAGGCGGGAAGAACAGGCCGGGTGACGAGGCAAAGGCACGGGGTAAGGCCAGAAAGAACAAGGGAGAAAAATGAACAGACGCGATTTTCTCAAGATGACAGGAGCTGGTATCTTTGCAATTACTGCCGGAAAATTCAGCCGGAATGTTATGGCGGCAGAAAGCCAGCCGTTAAAACCGAATGTAATTTTTATACTTGCCGATGATCTTGGGTGCATGGACATAGGCGCCTTTAATCCGAAGACGTTCTACGAGACGCCCAATGTTGATAAGCTGGCGGCGCAGGGGATGCGGTTTACCGATGGGTACGCGGCATGCCCGGTATGTTCACCCACCCGGGCAAGTATAATGACCGGCAAGTATCCGGTTCGGGTTGGAATTACGGACTACATTGGTGCCAACCGGCCTGGAAAGATGATGCCAGCCCCCAACAAACATCAGCTCGCGCTGGAAGAAATCACGATTGCGGAAGCGCTGCGCGATGCCGGATATACGAACTTTTTTGCAGGAAAGTGGCATCTTGGTGACGGGGAGTATTCACCCAATGCGCAGGGATTTGGTCCGGGGCTTGAGGGGAACTACTGCTACTATCCGCCCAGCAAGGTTCCGCCTCCCGACAAGAAAGATGACCCCAAGACTACTGACCGCATTGCCAACGAAGCAGTTCGTTTTATTGAGGCGAATAAAGACAAAGCGTTCTTTGCTTACCTGCCCTTTCAGGCAGTGCATATTCCAATCGGAGCGCGTGCCGACCTGATCGCGAAATACGAGCAGAAAAAGAAATCGGCGCCGGAGGATAAATGGGGGAAGGATCGTGACAGCAAAGTCCGGCTTGTGCAGAACCATGCGGCTTATGCTGCGATGCTTGAGCAGATGGATCTGGCCATAGGCCGTGTGCTGGATGCGGTGAATAAAAATGGACTTGCGGAACGTACGGTTGTGATATTCATGTCCGACAACGGCGGGCTTGCCACTGCCGAGGGGCATCCGACCTCAAATCTTCCGCTGCGTGCCGGGAAAGGCTGGCCTTACGAGGGCGGCGTCCGCGAACCGATGATCATAAAGGCGCCGGGCGTTACTAAGGCTGGAAGTGTATGCAGCACGCCGGTGACCAGCACCGACTTCTATCCTACGATTCTTGAGCTGTGCGGACTGCCGTTAATGCCGAAACAGCATGTTGACGGTGTAAGCTTGGTGCCACTGCTCAAGGGGGGTGAGCTCAAACGGGGGCCGCTGTTCTGGCATTATCCTCATTATGGCAACCAGGGCGGGGCGCCTTGCGGGGCAATAAGGGATGGGGACTGGAAGCTTATTGAGTGGTACGAAGACGGCAGCCTTGAGCTTTACAACATCCGGGAAGATATAGGCGAAAAGAACAACCTGATTAAGGCAAACGAAGCCAAGGGCAAAGAACTGCATGAAAAACTGGTTGCATGGCGCAGGGAAGTAAATGCTGTCATGCCCACCCCGAATACTAAGCCGGTTACGCAGGAAAAAGGAAAAAAGCGGGATTCCCATGTTGAATCATGAAAAGCTGGTTTCTTCACTTCTGCTTCCTGTCGAGTGTCATGGCAATTTCCTCAATGAATTCTTCGCTTGAGCAGACTTTCTTTGCCGCCGGGTTTGCAAGCTTGGCCAGGTCACCGGTCATAATCCCGTTTTCTACGGTATCAATGGCTGATTTTTCGATGGCATCTGCAAACGCAACCACGTCCGGTGTACCATCAATGCTGCCGCGCTTCCGGAGCGCGCCGCTCCACGCGAAGATAAGAGCCATGGAATTTGTTGAAGTCTTCTCTCCCTTGAGGTGTTTGTAATAATGCTTCTGAACAGTGCCATGAGCAGCTTCGAATTCCATTACTCCCGTGGGCGATACAAGCGCTGAAGACATCATTGCCAGTGATCCGAACGCGGAAGCAACCATGTCGGACATGACATCGCCATCGTAGTTCTTGCAGGCCCACAGCATTCCGCCCTCGGAACGCATTATGCGCGCAACCGTGTCGTCAATCAGTGTATAGGTGAAGTTGATCCCGGCTGTGGCAAGCTTATCCCTGTATTCTTTCCGGTAAACCTCCTCAAAAATATTCTTAAAGCGGCCGTCATAAGTCTTGGAGATTGTATCCTTCGCGCCGAACCAGATATCTACCCTGCGTTCCAGGGCGTATTCGAAGCACGCCCTGGCAAAGCTGGTGATGGATGAATCAAGGTTATAAAGGCCCTGGATGATGCCCGGGCCCTTGAATTCGTGAATAACCTGCCGGGACACTTCACTGCCGTTGCTGCTGGTATAGACCAGTTCAGCCTTTCCCGGGCCTTCCACTCGAAATTCAGTATTCTTGTACAAGTCACCGTAAGCGTGACGGCCGACCATAATAGGCTTTTTCCATGTGGGCAGTGACGGCCTGATATTCTTTGTCATTATTGGGGACCGGAAAACGGTGCCGTCCAGAATTGCGCGAATGGTAGCATTAGGGCTTTTCCATTCCTTCCTGAGCTTGTATTCCGTCATGCGATCCTGGTTGGGTGTGATCGTGGCGCATTTAACTGCCACGCCGTGTTTCAGCGTGGCATTGGCGGAATCTACCGTTACCTTGTCCCCAGTCCTGTCACGATTTTCAAGGCCGAGATCGTAATACTCAATGTTCACGTCCGCATAAGGAAAGATCAGCTTTTCTTTGACCAGTTTCCAGAGGACGCGGGTCATTTCGTCGCCATCCATCTCAACGATTACGTTCTTTGTCTGAATCTTCTTTTTCATGTTTTTGCCGGAAATAGGGGTCATAGTGGAAAAGAGGCGCGGTGAAATCAAGCAATTGTTTCTCCTGCCGTATTTTATTGTTTCATTTCCGGTTGTCCTGGGATAAAAGACAGGCAGAATGAATATGAGTTATACGGCTGATTTCTTGTCCTGCCAGTGCGGTGATGCCGGCCATGGGAGTATTTCCTGATGCGGCGCAGTATCAAGCCTGTGCGAAAATGCCATACCTGTCTTCTCAATCTGGGCGATCATTGCTGGCTATACGGTTATCCCCGTGGGCAGTGGCGCGACAGGAAAGGCTGCGATGCCTTTGAGAATGAAGAGACTTACCGTGAATTCAGGCAGTGGCAGAAACAGCCCACGGTCAAGACCCGCAGGGAACTGCGGCGTGAGTTTTTCAAAAAGAAGTTGAAACCCGTTACATGGCGAGGAAACAGGTCGGACTGATGGCAGATGCAGGCAGATTGTTGAAATACAGATGAAGAAATTTTCCAGAAAGGTTGATACTTCGCCTCCTGAAAGAGCCCTCCTGGTGCAGGCAATCCTGGGAAGGCAGGGGAAAGAAGAGGCCGAAGATTCCCTGCTTGAACTGGAGAGGCTTGCCGATACGGCTGGCGCTGTTGTTGTTGGGTGCATTACGCAGAAGAGGGACAAGCCGACGCCAAGTTTCTTTGTCGGGGAGGGCAAGCTGGCAGATATCCAGCTTGCATGCCGGCAGGCCAAAGCGAACATAATTATCTTTGACAATGAGCTCTCCGCGGTGCAGGTGAATAATCTCGACCTTGCGCTTGGTATCAAGGTTATTGACCGTACCGAGCTGATCCTGCAGATTTTTGCCCGGCGTGCTCGTACCACGGAGGCGCAGATCCAGGTGAAACTCGCCCAGCTCCAGTATCTGATTTCAAGAATGCCTGTTTCGGTGAAACAGCACCGGTTTTCCGGCGGCATCGGAATGAGGGGGCCTGGCGAGAGCCCTTTACAGTTAAGAAACGAGCCGATGCGGAGGCAGATCAAGGAACTGAAGAAAAAGCTCGAGAAGATCCAGGAGAGACGGCGCATGTCAAGAGAGGGCAGGGCCCTTCCTGTCGTCTGCATAACTGGATACACGAATGCCGGTAAGTCAACGCTCCTTAATGCATTTACCTCCGCAGACGCTTATGTCGATGACAGGCTTTTCGCGACGCTGGACACGAAAACCAGGCTCGTGTATCTGCCTGATGGAAGAAACATACTTATGACGGATACTGTCGGGTTCATCCGGCACCTGCCGCATGGACTTGTAGCGTCATTCAGGTCCACCCTTGAAGTTGCTGCCGAAGCTGATCTTCTTCTCATCGTAACTGATGCCAGCCATCCTCATTTTTCCGACCAGTTGACGGTTGTGAAGAAAACCCTTGCCGAGATAGGGGCGGGAAATGTTCCTTCATTGCTTCTAATCAACAAGTGTGATACGCCACAGGCAAAAGAGTTCCTGCCTTCCCTGATGGCGGCATATCCGGACGCTGTGACTGTATCAGCCCTGCACAAAGAGGGACTTTCGCGGGTGAAGGAGCTTATAATGGAGAAGTTGAAGAATGTTGTACATAGTGGCAACGCCGATAGGAAACCTTGACGACATAAGTGCCCGTGCCCTTCAGGTTTTAAAGACAGCTGATGTAATTGCCTGCGAAGACACGCGGCGAACCCGTATCCTGTTGAGTCATTTCGGGATTCCCCGGCCGGCTTTCTTTGTTTCTTACCGGCAGGGCGCAGAACAGAAAACCGGAGACTACCTGATGCGTTTCATTCAGGAGGGGAAGAACGTAGCCTTGTGCAGCGATGGCGGATATCCCGGCATCAGTGATCCCGGTTACAGGCTGGTTTCCCTTGCGGCTGAGCAGGGAATTGAGTTCCAGGTAATACCGGGTGCATCGGCAACGGATGTTGCCCTGGTTTCCTCCGGTCTCTCCACGTCGAGCTATACATTCAAGGGGTATCCGCCAAGGAGGTCAGGTGTCCTGCGCCGGTTCTTTGAAGAAGAGAAAGACATGCCGCACACCCTGATCATGTTTGAATCGCCTTTCAGAGTCGGGGCTACGCTTGCTGCGGCAAGGGAAGTCCTTGGTGACAGGCGCGCAGCCGTCTGTATTGAACTGACCAAGAAATTTGAGAGAGTGAGGCGCGGTTACCTTGCCCAGCTTTGCGCTGAATTTGCCGATGCAAAGATTAAAGGGGAGGTGACTATTGTAATAGCAGGGAACAATCCCAAGTTCCTGAATGCTGACGAGTCTGCTGGGGAGGGTTCCAGCCCGCTTATTGCCTAGAGCAGCCCCGAGGGGTCGCCCGTACTACGCCCGGAGGCTTCGCAGGGCAAGTACCCAAAAAACAAGTGCCTGCATTTTGCGGGGAACCCGGTAAGTGTCTTTCGCGCGCCGGTGTCGTTACTGACATCCTCGGATACCATAAGTATCCCTCGGCTGTCAGATGCCTTGCCGTCATCGTAAAATCCACTTACCGTTTCCCCGTCCCCATAGACCCCAAAATGCAGGCACGATTTGCCATCCGCCCCTTCCGGGCGGAACTAAGATTCCAGAAATATCTTCCCGAAACAGGAAGAAGATGACAGTAATAGTATGATCTGCTTATAGCTCGGGCTAGGATTGATTAGTAACTTGTCTTGGTATCAGCCTGCCTGCTTTATCCGGTGTCTCGACGACAGTGGAGATTGTGCCATCGGATTTTGTGACAGTGGTGGTCCTGTTGATTATTCTCATGTTTCCGTCTTTGCCCCTGGATTGAATGGTGGTCACTGTCCCGTCCGGAGTCTTCTGGACGGTTGTGATTGATGTTACCACCAGATCGCCATATCCGGGCAGGAGATTTTCAACTATCGTGGCTTTTCCACCCTGAATATCCACCGTGTCGTTGGTACGGCAGGTGACTACAAGGTTGCCGCTTGCATCTCTTTTCTTGATCTCGACGTTTATCTGTTTGATGTAGATGGTTGTTTCTTTGACCGTAGCTACAGCCTTGATGTTGCCGTCATCGTCACGATCCTGTGTTTCGTGGTTTCTCACAACGGCATGTTTTTTGAGCCAGTCATTTTCTTCTTCTGCGAGTATGACTGTTGTTCTGCCGAGAAGAGTCACAACCAGCATAGCTGTAACTATTATGCCTGGCCTCATGACTATGCCTTTCCATTCTATCAGCTTTGTTGTTTGCCTTCTCAAAATATTGTTATGCACGATTCGTGCCATCACAGGAAAAGCCCCAGTTGATTCTATAAACCGCTTCTTTGCAGGTAATTACAATTGCAGGTCATGTTCCGGATGTTTTTTGCATTTCGTACTTGTGCACAAAAGTATGCACCCTTACTATGCCCGCTGTATTCGTTTGTACGCAGGTAAATAAAGCTTAAAAAGAAGGTTTCAAGAATGGAAAGCAGACAGCAGGCGAGGAAGATAGACGGGCCAACCCTGGTCATATCATCTGATAAAAGCAGTCACTCGATCCTTGTGAAGAAATCCAAGCTGCTTGTTGTCAGCGGTCCATTGCAGGGCAAAGAGTTTATGGTCGACAAGAATGTTTTTACCATTGGCAGCGGTTCCAACAATGACCTTGTCCTGCAGGATTCGACGGTTTCGCGCCGTCATTGTGAGATTAAACTTGTGCCGGAAGGGTATATGGTCAGTGACCTCGGCAGCACCAATGGAACGGTTGTCCAGGGGGTCAAGGTTACCGAAGCATTCCTGAGCCAGAGCACTGATATCCAGCTTGGCAAGACCAAGCTGGTTTTCTGTCCCCTGAAGGAAGCTATGGCTTATACGCTGAGCCAGAACGAATCGTTTGGAGCACTGCTGGGCCGGAGTGTACCGATGAGAAGGGTGTTTCATATTGCCGAAACATATGCCCCGACCGATGCCACTATCCTGATCGGGGGAGAAACCGGCACAGGCAAGGAGGTCCTTGCCGAGGAGATACACAAGCACAGTGCCAGGAAAGACAAGCCGTTTGTTGTGATTGATTGTGCCGCCATGGCCAAGGAGCTGATCGAGAGCGAGCTGTTCGGGCACACCAGGGGTGCGTTTACCGGCGCGAATGTGGACAGGGTTGGGGCGTTTGAATATGCGGACGGGGGAACGGTTTTCCTGGATGAGATCGGGGACTTGAACAGTGAACTGCAGCCCAAGCTCCTTCGTGTCCTGGAGAAAAAGGAAATCAGGAAGGTAGGCAGTAACAAGCTTAAGAACATTGACGTAAGAATCATTTCTGCGACGAACAGGAAGCTGGAAGCTGAAGTTAATGCCGGGCGGTTCAGGGAAGATCTTTATTTCCGTCTGTCGGTGGTTCATGTAGACCTGGCTCCTCTGCGGAACAGGAAGGATGATCTGCCGGTGCTGACAAAACGTTTTCTTAAGGAGTTTCTCGGAAACGACGCAATGGAGCAGGTTGCCGACTTTGACAAGACGATGGAAGCTTTCCGGAACCACGATTGGCCGGGCAATGTGCGTGAGCTCAGAAACCTTATAGAAATAGCCGCTTACAATAACCAGCGTCCGATTAACCTGACATCATATCTTTACCTCGGCCGAATGAAGACCTCGGAGGAGGGTGGGGGTGATGGCAATGGCGATGTGAAGCCTTTCAAGGTCGCAAAGGGTGATATTGTTGAGAAATTTGAACGCGACTACATAGCCGCGCTTCTTAAGCGGAATGATTCCAACGTATCTAAAGCGGCCAGGGAAGCCGGCATAGAGAGAGCCTATCTGCAGAGGCTCATCAAGAAGTACGAAATCAATACATGAGAAAAAAGGCTACTGCCTGAGTGCTTCCATCTTCTCCGCAACAAACCGCCTCGCCTGTGCCATCAGTTCCAGGGTATCCGGGCCTTGTGTCATTGTTTCTTCAAGCTGATCAAGAAGTTTGCGTTCCACAAGGCGGCTCAGGGACGGCAGGTAGTTGATGGTGTAAACCCATGTCATGCGCATAAGATTCATGTCGGTCATTGTTTTAACATGTTCATACGAGCCGTAACCGTGTTTCCGGATTTCTTCAACAAGGGCTGGAGATGCCGGACCATCCGGATTTATGTTGGCGAGTATCTCGGGATAATCCTTGTGGCGGTTGTTCTTGATGGTGTCGTATATGATCTTGAAGATGTCCAGCTTGTCGGCATCACGAATCAGGTGCAGCATTCGCATGCTGTCTGAATCAAGATCCACTTCTATCTTGCGGCGGTTATGGTAGCGAATACTGTTCAGTATGCTGTTCCGGTCCGTGGCTGTCAGCGGCGAAAGGACATCTGAATCAGCCATAATCTCGAATCCGCGCTCTCCGTGGTCAAAAGACTTATAGTCCAGGAATGTCTTATATTCCAGGAACTGAGGGAACCTGGATACATCATGGAGAAGCCCGATTGCTTCGGCTGTCACAATGTCACCGGCGGACCAGCCGAGATCACTGGCAATTTCGCCACAGTCTTTTGCGACCCTGATGCTGTGATCGAGTTTAAGCTGGAGGACCAGGTGCATGGATCCATCCGATGACCGGTACTTCTCTGTAAAATCCGTATACCATTGTTCTATCAGATTAAATTCCTGTTTGTTCATTCCTTAAAGTCTCCCTTTGGGAGTTGCGGATAATGCGCGGGAACAGGCCGTTTGTCAAAAGCCCTGTGTTCAGCCGACTAGCCGCACTCTTTTGTGACCCTTCTCGATGTAACCTATTACCGCCGGAGTGCAGTCTGTCCTTCCCAGGATGGACATTGTCCTGCTTTCATCCTTCTTGCTGACAATCAGGATATAACCAATGCCCATATTGAAAACCCGGTACATTTCATCCCGATCAACTTTGCCCTTTTCCTGGATAAACTGGAAGAGGCGGGGAACCTTCCAGGCCCTCCGGTTTATGACGGCAACAGCGTCTCTGGGCAGTACCCGCGGGATGTTGTCCTGGAACCCTCCGCCGGTAATGTGAGCCATGCCGTGGACCTGGATTTTTTTCAGCACTTGGCTGACAGGGGCAAGGTAACTGCGGTGGACGGCCAGTAGTGCATCAGCAACGGTTTTTACCGTTCCAGGAAGCTTGTCCGTCGTTTTAAGTTTTGCTGTCTTGAAGATCACCTTGCGCGCAAGCGAATAACCATTGGTGTGGAGTCCGCTTGACGGAAGTCCGATAAGCACGTCTCCGGGTTTGATTCCCTGGCCTGTGATTATTTTCTTCTTGTCAACGACGCCTACGATCGTTCCCACGAGGTCGTATTCGCCTGGCGGATAAAGACCGGGCATTTCGGCGGTTTCGCCGCCAAGCAGGGCGCAATTGTTTTCGCGGCATGCCTTGCAGAGACCCGAAACCACGTTCTGGAACATCTTTCCGTTAAAGCTGGAGGTCCCGATATAATCGAGAAAGAAGAGCGGTTTTGCGCCCTGGACGAGGATGTCATTCACGCAGTGGTTCACGATATCCTGCCCGACCGTGTCATGGCGGCCCGCCATGGCTGCTACTTTGAGTTTTGTCCCGACGCCGTCAGTGCTGGCAACAAGAGCCTTGTCACTGCCGGGCGACTGGAACATACCGCCGAAAAGACCAATGCCGCTCAAAACGCCCTTGCCGCCCGTGCTGTCTGCCATTTTCTTTATGGCCGAGATACCGGCCATCTTCTTGTCTATATCCACACCAGCCTTTGCATAAGCTGAAATCATCTTCATAATCAGTTGTTCCTTACAAGCCAACGGCGTTAAATGTTCTGTTTACATCCTTGAAATGCACTTTCAGGTCGAAGACGCGGTCGAGGTCTTTCGGCCTGATCTTTGTCATGATTTCCGCGTCCGCCTCAATGAGTTTGCGGAAATCTTCCCCGGTTTCCCATGATTTCATCGCATGCCGCTGGACCATTTTGTATGCCGTTTCCCGGGAAAAACCCTTATCAATAAGCATGAGCAGGACCTGCTGGGAATGAACCAGCCCGTGGGTGAGGTTCAGGTTGTACATCATGCGCTCAGGGTTTACTTTCATGTTCGTAACCAGTTTGTCGAGCTGGGTCAGCATATGGTCCAGCGCGATTGTGCTGTCCGGCATGATTATGCGTTCCACGGAGGAATGTGAAATGTCGCGCTCGTGCCAGAGGGCGACGTTTTCCATCGCCGCAACCATGTTACCCCGGAGCAGGCGTGAAAGACCGGAAAGTTTTTCGCCGGTGATCGGGTTCTTCTTGTGCGGCATTGCCGAGGAACCTTTCTGTTCCGATCCGAAGAATTCCTCCACTTCGCGCACTTCGGTACGCTGCAGGTGGCGGAATTCCGTTGCCCAGCGGTCGACCGAGGCGCCAACCAGCGCCAGGGCTGCCATGTATTCGGCATGCCGGTCGCGCTGGAGGACTTGTGTTGAGATTGCGGCCGGTTTCAACCCGAGTTTTGTGCAGACGTATTTCTCGACGAATGGATCGAGATGAGCATGAGTGCCGACGGCGCCGGAAAGCTGGCCGACTGCAATTATCCTGCGCGCGGCCTGGAGTCGTTCGAGCGCGCGGCCGAACTCGTTGTACATCAGGGCCATCTTAAGTCCAAAAGTGATTGGCTCGGCGTGCACTCCGTGCGAACGGCCCATCATCGGGGTGAACTTGTATTTCCGTGCCTTGGCGGCTGCGGCTTTTCGGACGCCCTTGACATCTTTAATAAGAATATCAACTGCCTGTACCATCTGGACAGCCAGTGAAGTGTCGAGGATATCGGAGCTGGTCAGTCCGCGATGGATATAGCGGGCCGACGGGCCGACATATTCCGCAACGTTGGTCAGGAACGCGATTACATCGTGGTTTACTTTCGCTTCAATCCTGAGGATGCGTTTGACGTTGAAATTTGCACGGGCCTGGATGCGTTTCAGGTCGGCCAAGGGGATCATGCGGAGCTTTTGCATGGCTTCGCAGGCCAGAATTTCGATTTTGAGCCAGGTACGGAACTTGTTCTCGTCCGTCCAGATAGCTCCCATTATCCTGCCTGTATAGCGTGGTATCATTTCAATATCTCCTGAACGCCTGTAAGCGAGATAAAAATATACAGTATCCGGGATGGAACGGGCCAGAAGAAAAGCAACCGGATCACAAGCCTGCAAAAAGGCCGATCATCTTCGATCCCTGACGGCATCACCCCGGCGCCGTGCAGTTTTTTGTCAATGGCCGCCGGTAGTCTTTATTCCCTGTAATGACTCGGCCCCGCTTAACCTGGACCAGTTGTAGCCATAGAACGCGATAAAGGCGAAACATACCAGGGGTACTACAAAACCGCGTGACATATCGAACTGGTCGGCAACAAACCCCATCAGCTTGGGCAGGATGGCTCCGCCCATAATGGCCATTACAATAAACGCGGAGGCTTTCTTTGCGCGCGCACCAAGCCCGAAGATGCCCAGCGCAAAGATGGTCGGGAACATGATGGACATGAAGAAGTAACTCAGGAAGACACAAGCCACCGAGAGCCAGCCGAGTTTCATGAAGATAAGGAAACAGATCGCAACGTTAAGAAGTCCATACAGTCCGAGAACCTTGTGGGCCGAGAATTTCCGTAAAATACCTGCCCCGGTGAACCGGCCAATCAGGAAGCAGAAGAAGCCGAGAGATGCCAGTATGGAAGCGCCTTTATCGCTGATGCAGTAGGTCCCATCGGTATATGTAAGTTCCTTTGAGAAAGCGTCCTGTAAGAGCAGGCGGTTGACACGGGCCGTGTTCTCCGGCTTTACCTGTGAGATCAATTCCTGTGTTACCGGTTGCAGGTTGACCCCGCTGAAGCGCTGTTGGTCGTAAATAGTTCCATGCTTCTTCACGATCTCGTTCAGGTCCTGTGCCAGTGCCAGCTTCAGATGCTTGGAATCCGTGGCAGATCCGTTGTAGCTGGCCAGCAATTGACTGGTTTTATCGGAAATGTTGGTAGCAACAAATGCAGATATGGCGTCCGGCTTCTGCTTCAATCGGCTGGCTAATGACGCGACATCCTTTATGTCATCCCTTGAAATCCTTGTTTTGATTTCAGTCCATTTCTTTGTCGTTTCATTCCGGAATGCGGCGGGGATGGAGGGCACTTCTTCGGTCATGTAATTGATAAAGAAGCTGAAAATACCGGCCTGCGCGGCCACGTAGAGAAACTGGGCGGCGACGGCAAGAGAGAAATGGGGGTGCTTCCAGATGGAATGTGAAACGCCGGGGACGGAATCGTCCAGATGGTAATCATCCTCGGTCTTGATGTCCGGGATATAGGCGAAATAGAAAACAGCCGCCAGGACAAGTACCACGACGGCAACGACCACATATGGAATATACAGGGTCTGGCTGCCGGTGCTAACGCCCGCGGCATCCGTGGAATAGAAGAACATACCTCCGATGATCGGTCCGAAAATCCAGCCGATTCCGTTACAGGATTGGGCGAGGTTGATTCGGGTTGCCGCGTAGCGTGTTGGTCCGAGTACGGTGGTGTAGGGGTTGGCGATCGTTTCCAGGAACGTGAGTCCGGCTGCAATTGCACAAACTCCGGCCAGATAGCCGATAAAAGCGGTTGTTTCCGTCACGGTGCCAGCTTTGGCCAGCGCGTTAATGTGTGTGGCAGGAATGAACCAGAAGCCGCCCGCCGCAACCATCAGGAGGCCGGCAATGATGCCGCCCTTATAGCCCAGTTTGCTGGCAAGCCAGCCTGCAGGCAGGGCCATCAGGAAATATCCAAGGTAATGCGCGAATTGTACCCAGGCCGACTGAGACTTGGAGAGACCGAGCTCGGTCTGGAAGTGTTTGTCCATCACGTCGATCATTCCGTTGCAGACACCCCAGAGAAGGAAGAGCGAACTGACAAGGGCAAACGTAAACACCAGGTTCTTTCCGTCTTCCATTGTAAACATGCTTTTCTTTTCAGTGCTCATGACTTGTTTATGCTCCTGTTTTATTTGTGACCATTGGACGTACAGATGACGAACTCTATATGTCTACGGACATTGCCGTCAACCGTTTTTCTGCTTTCT
>Ga0172371_10005086_pt1 | contig 19625 bp, 15 predicted proteins | sample Lak12m_FD_114543 | JGI IMG/M metagenome (GOLD analysis project Ga0172371, IMG submission 114543) | Freshwater microbial communities from Kabuno Bay, South-Kivu, Congo - kab_022012_12m | ecosystem: Environmental > Aquatic > Freshwater > Lake | place: Democratic Republic of the Congo: South-Kivu... | reverse complement strand
GTAAGAGATATGGGAATTGGTGCTAAATTTGTGTATTATCGTTTTTATAGACAAGGTAATGCAGGAATTTCAGGAGCAAATTTATTTGTATGTTTAATATCCGGAGATACATTTGGAATTAAAGACATTCTTAAGAATTACAATTTTAACTGGAGTGATCAAGATTATGCATGGAAATCACGAGCAGCTCTTCCTAAAGAATTATGGGTAAAAACAATACCTGCTGTTTTTAAAAAAATCGAAGAAAAAGGAGGTTATGTTGTTCAACTTCATGGAAAAATCAGTAAATTTGATGAAGATATGGAGAGAACTTTTGCAATTCCGGGATGGGAAAGATGGGAATATCCTTACATTCCCGATGGTAATGGAGCAAAATTCTACATAAAACAATGGCATCACTACGCTCCAGTTGTAGGCGCAGCAGGAAAAGGAACATATCATGCGAGAGCACTATTAAGATATGAAGGATTCAATTTCAATCCTGGAAGCCACATGTGGGAAAAGGTATACAATCGAGAAGAAATTGATGATATGCTTAAATACCTTCAAGATAAAGGATATAACGTTATCGATGGAAGAAGAAAAATCGAAGAATCTATAAATGAAAAATTCACTGAAGTAGATGAAGATCCTGTTAAAACTTTAGGTATTGGTGGATTTGATTTTAAAACAGAATTACGAATGCTTCTAAACAAATTTAATCCAGAAAAGAAAGTTATTCCATTTGGAAAATTAATGCAAAGCAAAGCTGTTCAGCGCTATTGGAAAAAACGTCTTGAGGATTGGTTTTTAGGAAGAAGCGCCTTAGGTTTATTCTCAAAAGGAAATGAAGATAGTTATGGTAGCATTATGAAGCAAACTACCGGAAAAATTATTCGTGTTGAAATAAGAGTTGACGCTGATAGCGCTGATAAATATAATTTAGATCATTTAAATTTTGCTTTAATTGAATATAAAGAAGGCGCGTGGTTCAATGATATAAATAACACAAATAGATGGGTAAATGCTAATGAAATTTGGTACTATTATTTACCTACGTATATTTATAAATCAAAACTCCCAATGGATGAAAAGATTTTTGTAAGTAATATCAACGAGAAATTTACTGCTCAATCAGATCCTATCAAAGATATGGGTATTGGCGAAGTTGATATAATGACAGAAGTTCATAAAATGTATACAAAAGAAGATAATAGAACTGGTACTGTATCGGATGAAACCTTTAAGAGAATTAAAGAATTCTTAAATACTTTTATGGGTAAAGAAATAGAAGGAACATTTAAAAAAGGATTTTTTGCAGAAGTAGAAAAATGTAAATTTATTCCTTATTCTTATGACATGTATTTTGGAGCATCTCGAGTCGATTTTAATGATAAATATGAAAGAACATATGAATTAATCCCTGGAGAAAAATATAAAATTGGTGGTGTTTCCGAAAAATTTATTGAAGATGGCGATCCAATACATCAGATGGGTATCGGAATTCAACATGTTCGTGAATTTGAAACATTTAAAGAAGCAGGAAAAATATATGTTGATAATGTAAATATTCTATCCAAAGGAGTTTTTAAATCGAAAGAAGATATACAACAATATTTAAAAGATTCGGATCAGGGCGTAGCAACATCTGGAAGAAGTTTATTAAGATCTTGCAAAGAATTTTGTGAAGGGTTTTCTGGAGAATTTCCAGGATTAATTATAAAAGAATATAATGAAAAACCTTTTACAGAACTTGCGCAAAAAATACAATTTCTAAAATATTTTCGTGATGAGGTTGTATCATACGCAAAACAAAGATTAATTCGTGAAGAATTCAGAGAAACATCGGATCCTGTAGAAGATTTGAGTATTGGAATGATGGGTCTTATTAAAAAATTTGCAAAAGAATATAGAAATAAAAAAGGATATCCGCCGGACTTACAAAGCAATGAACCATTTTATTTGCTAGTTACTTGCACAGAAGCCGGTAATCTTGAATATGTTGATTATCTTTTAACCAGATATGCTCCGGAAATTTTAAAATATCGTGATGAAAAAACTGGAGAAGCTTATAGAATAGATCCGTTTTCACAAGCTGCTGTGAAAAATGATAATTTCGAAATGATCAAACTTTATCTTAAACATGGCGCAAGTATTAAAGATAATATCTTTCCCTGGGTATTAACAGGAAAAGGCACACAATTTGGATATGGTCTTAATAAAAGAACACGAGATTTTTTAAATAATGAATTGAAAAAAGAACTTGAAAATGAGAGTAAATTCGTAAATGAGGAGTTCACAGAAGAATCTGATCCAGTTAAAGATATGGGAATAGGAATAAACACCATTATTTATAATGTTAAGCCTGATGGTGAAGGCGGATATAACTTTCACATTAATAATGAAAAGCTTTTAAAAGTAATTCGAGAGGAATTTAAGTATCAAATAACTAAAAATGAAATAGATAGATTTGTGGCATTTGATATGGAAGACATTTATCAAGAAATTCCGATGTATTATTTTGAGAAAAATGATCTTGAAGAAATAGATAAATATATTATAAGTAAAATTAAGTATGATGCACATCATTGGTTGGGTATGCACGGAGATGAAGCAATGAGACGCATGCATAGTAGACATTAAAAATGAAAGCAAAATTTGTAAAAGACATATTGAATGAAAAGTTCACCGAGAAATCTGATCCTATAGCTGATATGGGTATTGGAAGTTTTGCATCTCTTAAAAAGGGGGATATTATCGAATGCACAAAATTTGTTCAAACATCTGCGGAATGGTACCCAGGAGGAAAACTACATCCAAGTGGAAGATTTCGTGGAGAAACACTATATAACAAACCTCAAAGTAATTGGTTAGGAAACATGTTTAAACCTGGCAAAAAATATAAATTATTGGGAGATGCAAAAATAAGAGATGATGGTAAAATAGAAATAAATACTGTAGACACTAACCTCATTAACATTGGGGCAAGAAATAGAATAGTCGCAACACCTAAACAATTCGCAAATAGATTTAAAATTATAAAATAATATGAAAGAATTTCCAACTTATTACGATTTAAAATACTCTCAAGGATCAAGAATCTTTGAAGCAGAACAAGTTAAAGGAATGACTCCTGAACAAATCTTAGAAGCAGAAAAAGCTTATGAAACTCTTGTTGAAAAGTTAAAAGCGGGAGAACAAATTGATGAAGGTATTTTTGGCGCTATCGTCGGTGGTGGTCTTGGATTACTTGCTGGTCCCGCAATTGGAAAGGCAATTTGTTCGGTTCTTGGAATTAAAGAAGATGGTCCACTTGGAAAACTTTTAACAAGTAGATTAGTTACAACCGCAATGGGTGTTGCATTAGGAAAATAATTAAGAATATGAAAAAGTTAGTAAGAGAATCATTAAATGAACGTAATCTATATAGAGATGAACGTCCTAAAGAACCATTAACTCAACCGGTGCCAACAAAGGATTTATATGCGGGATTTAAACATGATCTTGAAGCGTTACACGGAGATTTTGAGCAAGTAGAATTAGTTGATGAGCCGTATGAAGAAGGAGAAGATGGATTCTGGGCAGAAAATGATAATGGAATTCGAGCATATATCGAAGAAACAGGAGATGGCAATTTCAATATTCTTGTTCAAGGAATGAGTCAAGATGTTCCTATTTATGATATTGAATTTTCAACAGTCATAGATTTATTTGCAGATCTTGATGAAGACTGGTTAATAGAAAATGATCCAGAAGGAGATCAATATTAATGAGAGCACACTTCATAAATGAAAGATTTGAAGAGAAATCTGATCCTGTAAAAGATCTTGGTATTGGCGAATATCCGAGAAAAATTGCAGAACTTCGCCAATACCTTCGCAATATGTTTGATGAGAATTATAGTAAAGTTGTTGAATCTGATGATGAAGATAAAGATGCTTGGACAAGAATAGATGTTATTCAAAGTATTCAAGAAGAATTAAATAAATTATTTGGAGTAGAAAAAGAATGAAATTAGTTAGAGAAAGTTTAAACGAAAAGTTTAAAGAGAAATCAGATCCTATAGCAGCTATTGGTCTTATGCCAGAAATTGAAAGAGCTCTTCAAAGTATTGTTGATGAATATGATTTAGATGTTCCAGTTGATAAAATGGATGATGATTTTTATCACGGATATAGTTTTCTTTATAAAAGGGGCAGGCATGGAGCATATTATTCAATAACATATTCTGAGAACGGATTAGAAGCAAATTATACAGATAGTAACAACCCATACGATGATAATCGAGAATGCGAAACCATAGAAGAAGCAAGAGAAGTAATTGCTGGATGGATTGAATACGCACAAGAAAATTGGTAATAAACTATGAGAGCAAAATTTATAAACGAGAAATTCACTGATACATCAGATCCATTAGGAGATATGAATATTGGTCATGCTCATTTACAAAGATTTGAAAAAGATCTTAAAGAAATAGCACAAATTCCTAATCAGGATTTGAAAAAGCTTAATTTTAGAGATATCTCTGTGCAAATTACTAATTTAAGATATATAGGAGCATATCTTGCAATGTTTTATCTTGAAGAAAAATATGGTCTCAGATTTACTCCTGATCCACACCCTGAATGGGGATATGAAATAGGTAGAGTTGAGTATAAGAACTATATTTTTAAGTTAACTTGGTCAACTACTATGCAAAGTATGAAATTACATATAAGTAGAAAAGGATCAACTGGATCTTTTTTTGAATCAGCTAATTGTCAATCTATGAGATCATTAGAAAATAATTTATTGATAGCATATAAAACAGAAAATGTTCCTCTGCCTAAACCTCCCGTAAAGGGAAAAAAGAAATAATCACTTTAAAAATAAAATAAATGACACTTATTGGGTTTGACTTTTCAATAAACAAACCTGCGGCATGTGTTTTACACGAAAATAAATACCACTTTATTAGTTGGCCGTATGGAATCAAAGAACAAATAGTAAAAGAATATAGAAACGCCGGCGTTGACGTTATAGATCGTGAGGATAATAAAGAAAAAGGAGATACTTTATCAAACAAGATGAAATACGAAGTTGAGAATTCTCAATACATATCGAATCTGATCTCAGGATCACTTTTAAAATACCTTAATAGGAATACTTATATCGCATTCGAGGGTTTATCCTATGGATCGTCTGGTGACGTGGGTATACAATTGGGTGGTTATAAGTATATGCTTATGTCCAAACTATCTGAACTTGTTCCATTAGAAAACATGTTCACTTATTCTCCTATCACAATTAAATCTGTTGCTGAATGCGCAAAGAAGGGAATGACTAAAGCTGATATGATTGATAAATTTATTTCGGCTGGTCCAAAACAATGTAAATTTCGTATGAAACTCTTCGAATTTCCTGAGAGATTTCAGACTCCTAAGTTGAAAAATTGGGTAATTCACTTAGATGATTTAGTCGATGCATATTGGGCGCTAGAGACTCTTAGGAAAAAAGAGAATCTTTAAAAGAAGTGCACGAGTCAAGATATATTCCGAGGACTTCAGGATCTTGAATTATATGGATGACTGGGAAAAAGTTTTAACTCAAATTTTAATTTTTTGTTAAAGTTCATCATTTTGGTCGCCTGAGCCTTGGGGTGTTCCCGCAGTATAAACTCGATTATTCAATCTTCGAATAATTCGATATCTATTATACGTCATGTTTAATGAGAATGTATTAAAATCAGAAACTACAGTTGCGTAATTCACATTAAACTGAGATAAGTTAGCAGGAACAATTTGCTTGAATTCAAACGCCATCAATTCAAAACCATGATGATCGAGAAAGCTAACATACATTGATGGCCAGAATGGAGTTGTTTGAGAGTATAATTGAAATAACTCAATTTGATCAAATAACATCCAATAAGTTATGAATCCCTCAGTTAATTTAAAGGTAACAGTTAAGTTTTTATCAAGTATTGGTTCAAGTTCTTTACCACCACGATATCTTGCTTGAAACATTGTTTGAGGCTGAGTAACAGGATTTAAAACAACTTCTGGAAATGTAACACTTTGAACTGTTGCATTAAAGAAATCTTCAAGAGATTGATATTGTAGTTTTAATCGCTTCACAACAGGTGTCCATCGTTCTCTTACTTCTGGGTAAAAGAAATCCTTTGGAAACCAAATTACGAATTGATTGAGTTTTGCGTTTAATATGCTCATAATCTATTAAGTTGCTTTATGTGTTGCTAATTCATCAGTTAGTTTTTGAACTTCTGCTTGTAATTCTGCGTTTTTAGCCTGTAAATCAGTTACAGTATACATGTTTTGATATTGAGTAATTACAGCTTCTTCATTTGAAATATCGTAGAATGTTCCTTCATAGAATGTATATGAAGTTCCATTTGGATTTTTAACTATGATTGAGTAGTTATTATTAGTTTGTTTCTTTAGTGTAGATAATTGATCTTCAGTTAATTTGAATTCAATTTCTCCAAGTGTCGTATTCATGTTTGTTGAATATGTTGGGCCAACCTCGATTTTATTGTTATCATCAAGTTTAAACTGAATTGCATAATTAAATGCTCCTGATAAATCAACATTAACTCTATCACCATTTACATCAATTTTCTCAAATTTGAATTTGTAAACTGAGTCAAATGACTTTAAGAATAACGGGCCTGTTCCTTGCGGGAATATTTCATTAGCGTAATTCATAACAACGGTAGTTGTATCATAGAATACTTTAACGTATTTGATTTTTTCAGGACCACCGGCGCCTTTTATGTTAGGAGCTTCTGCTTCAAGTCTATTGAAAACTTTGTAAGGTATCAAATTTTCAACGGTTAATCTCGTAAACCAGAGACCATATTTCTTAGGATCGGATGATGCAAATGATGCTTTACGAATAATTTGAGTTCCATCCATTCTATTTGTTAAACGACATGTGTATTGAATTGTGTATGTTGAATCAATATCTGCGTTTTGAAGTATTGGACGGAAGAAATTAGGTTGCGAAAATTGACCATCCTGTGTAAATGAGAATTTTTGAGTTAACAACGATGTTCCGCCACCAAGTTGTTCATAAACAGAAATTTCATGAATGATAACCCATTTTCTTGAGCCAGTTCCATAAGTATCTGTAAATTCTTGATAATTGTCATTAGGATTATTTGAAGTGTAAAGTTTTATTCTTCCACTTTCAATATCACCAATCCAATCACCTATAATATCGCCATTCCATGTTGCGTAATATTCAATGTAATCTCCATTTGTTGATTCTGCAATAAAACAGTTAAAATTATCAGCAACACTTGTAACAGGAAGTTGAACATTTATTTGCTCGTCAAGAACAAATTGTTTAGTTGTTAAGTCAACTTCATTTATGCTACTATACGTAACATAAACATCGCTTAAACCTGCAATATCAAGTGTTTGTCCCAAATTAGTCGTAGTATCTCCTCCTAACTCTTGTATTGAAGGAATTGCAAATTCTACATATTTATCGTAGAATCTATTTCCTAAGAATAATGTGTTTGGAGAAAATTTAACAACAGTATTTCCAAAAGTTTGAGGCTGTTTTGCGTATGTAAAATTTGCTAAATCACGATCAACAAACATAGTAGAAGCAATCTGTGTTCTATATACTGTTCCAAATAAATTCCCTGTAACATTTATTATTTTTGGAGATTGTATAAATGGAACGCCTTTTTGACTTGTAAAAATAATATTATTTGATGCATCTAATGAAATAAACGCATCAACCGATGAAAACGCCAAAGATGAATCAACAACAAAATTTATACCTGTGTTTCCTAGTGAACCATCAAATGTGGCTAACATAGTTATTCCGTTGCATAAAATATTTGCAGTTCCAGATGTTCCTGATAAGACAATTTTATCTATCTCAGGTATATTTCGAGCAGCTCTTATTTGAAGCAAGAATCCAGCGATATCGTCAAAGTTATAACCTGAAACTATATGAACTTTAACTTTATCATAAGGATATTGTGTAGTTGATATCGATACTGAAGAATCCCAATAAATAGGATATGATGTTGCATAATCCGATGCATCTAAAAACCAGTTAGTTCTATTTGCATTAACGGGCATAGAAGTTAATGGCAATATATTATTCGTTCCACCTAATGCAGCGTTGCCTTCAAAAAATTCCTTAGTTCCTAAAGTTGTTGTTACGACTTTAGGAGTAGTTAATGATGTTGTGGATCCATCTTTATTAAATTCATATTCTAAAAGAAGGAAATCATTAAGCTGAACGTATTTTGAAATATTTGTCATTATTCTATTTTTATTTTATTCTTGTTTCATCCACATTTTTGTCATTTGCATTTTTCTTCTAGTTACTGGATCTCTTTTAATTTCAGGCACATCATATACATAAAAATCATCAGAAGAATAATGTGTTTTTAATTGTGTTATAACCAAATCGGGTAATTTTTCGGATATTGCTGTACCCTTTGGATAATAACCAACTAAAATATTAATATCTTCAGTAAAAAGAGTAACATTTCTTTTTCCTTCGGGTAATAATGATTTTATCAATTCAGTTAATTCTTCTATCATAATTTAAAATTTATATATCGTATAATGTATTCCTGCGCCTAACACTAATCCATATTTTCCTGTGGTTACATTGAATCCCATAGTAACTTCTGGTCCTACGCCGAATCCCTGAAACCAATGTTTCTTTTTAGCAAGTCCAGAATATTCATTTGGATCAATTAAAACACCTTCTAGTGATTTGACAGTAAATCCTGGGAATGCAGTTTGTGCGTATACTCTTATCATTCCTTTTTCTTCTTTGTGACCAAATGTCAAATCAATTTGAGTTAGTTTGTTAAGTAATTCAGTATCAACATGAACTAGCTCAAGAGGATCTTTATTTGTAACACCTATGTAGGTTCTTCCTTTAATTACTTCAAAATTTGTTGAGTCATATTTAAAAGGTAAAGTCCATCCTGCTACATACGTATTATCGTCAATTTTCTTTAATTTTTCAATTATCTTGTCTTTTTCAACAAGAGCTTTACGTAATGTTACAGAATCTTGACGTAACACAAATATTATTCGATTAAGATCGAGTATCTTTCCATCTTGTGCTTTAATTCGATCATACAAATCTTTGTTAAGTTTTTTAAGATCTCGAATATCTGCAACAAATACAGCGATTGAAGCTTGAAGCTCTCCATTCTTTTGTCTTTCATAAGAAATAGTATCAGTTAAAGCCGCTTGATTTTGATCACTGATTTTTTGTTGTCTTTTTAATTCTTCGATTCTTGAACACTGCCATGCAGAAAACATGATTAATCCAGCTATAATGATTATAGTGAAAACTTTGCTTTTAATAAAGCTCCATATTTTTGTCCAATTGATTTTTTTAGTTTCTTCTGGCATATTATTTTTATTTTTTTCGTTCAACTTTTATTATGAGTGGGTATTCGTTAACAACGCCGCCTGCACTACCATCAGTATGTGCATTCGCATAGCCTGAACCGCTAGCAGTAATATATGAATGTCCCGGTGATGATGAGCCGGATCCAGTTCTTCCGTAGAATGAAAGCCAAGCTTCACCAAAATCATCCCAAACCCAAGGAATAGTAGGCGTATCATCTGAAAAATGCATTGAGAAAAAGAACTTGCTTGTTCCAGATACGGTTCCAGAATAATTTACTGTCCAAGTTGTTGTTTCAGAGTCATAAGTAAGAAACATTGGGAAATTTACTCTTGTATTTCCTAAATAATCATCGCTATATTCAAACCATACGTCCACTGGACTTTGGAAAACTTGTAAAGAAGTAGTTAAATCACCACTACAATCAAATACAAAGCTTCCATATCGATATACTAACGAATTATTTTCGGCACATGTTAAACTTACATCAGTTTGTCCGATCGGTCCAGATGAAGGACATAATGTAGCGCCTATTGGTAATGTATCTAATGACCACGGTCTATTTGTTGATACATTGATATGTATGTTTGAAGATCCTTTTATTGTGCCATTTTGCGATGCGTTAACACTGTACGATGGCCAGGTTGTATCTATAAAATTTGTTAAGCTTCCTGGAGGAGGCGAATATAAGAATAATTCCGGACCTATTGTTCCTCTTGGTTGATAGATTGATATATCTTTGTATATTGCTGATCCAGGGAGTAAGTGAACTCTTGTTTTTCCTAATCTTCCTTTTGTTGATGCGTTTGGTATAATATCGAAGAATATAGAACCATCTAATCCTCCTATACTTGGGCATGGGTCAATGTCTCTTAGTTTCATGAAACCTCCAGGATTTTGATATATCGAAACATTCCAAATAAAGTTAGCATCTACATCAAATCCTATATTTGATGCTCCGTCAGATGTACTCATTGTATAACTTGTTGGGCTAACATTTATTACTCCTAAGAATAGATTCTGAACCTCAGAATTTCTTGGCCAGCCATTTTTATAAAATTTAATGTAATATTGATATATACTTGTGCTTGAAGTACCTATGATTTTTACAGATCCATCAGTAACAATATTCGTAAATATTAATGGACGGACTGAAACATCATTTGTAAAATTAAATGTTTTTCCAGAATATCCGCTCTGTATATATTCATAAAAATATAAATCTGCATACACATCTGGATCATTAACAAAATCATTTAAGTTCCAATAAACAGTGCAAGAAGTTGAATCTATAACACCGTAAAAACTAGAAGGATTTCTAGTAAAATTTGGATCGAATAATGAATTCGCCGCTATTTCGTAATTCGTTAAAACCGCTCCCAGAGGAGTATTTGCGTTAAAGGTATTTTTTCCAAACTCCTTTTTATGTTGTAGTAACGAAACATCAAAAATTAAATTTGTATTTCTTAAATTGCCGGATGCATCTACGTTACCTATTCTAAATACTTTATTTGCTTCATCGTAAACAATTGCTAACGCTTTAGCGTTTTCTTCTGCTAATACACCCGATGCAACTCCTGATGAATAAACGGTAAACGGATTGTATATTCCAGCATTAGGTTTTATATTTGTGAATTCAATTCTTGTAAAATCTTTTGGTTCAATTCCATAAATAGTTTCAGGAACATCAGTATAATCAATTGCTCCGGACATCGTATATACGTTATCTATGATATACTTTGGCGAAGAGTTACTATTAAAATATCTTTGGAAGCCATCGCTTGAAGAAATTCCGAGAGGAAGGAAGAATCCTCCCATATTCAAACTTGCAAATTTATATTGAAATGTATCATCTTCTGCATTAATTTCATATGCCTTTCCTTCGCTGTCAAAAAATAAATCTCCAGTAATATAAACTCTTCTATCAGGTAAAGGCTCAGTTGATCCTGACCACAAGGTTTGATTGTCTCTAATTTTTGATTCAATAATGTATCTTTGTGTAGTAGGGTTATAATCAGTAAAATACATAGAGAGGCCTTGTTTACCATCTTCTCCACGATCTCCTTTGGATCCAAACCCCGGTTTACCTGGTGCGTACTTGAATTTTTCGCTCATATCTATATTTTATTTATATATTAATATTTTTGAAGCAGGATCTAATATCGTCATTGTAGCCAGAGAATCGGTTTCAAGCGTTTCAATAAGTTTTGATCTTCTTTCCCAACCATCCTTACTAACAATCATATAATATTGATATGTTGTTCCAATGCTTAGATCATTTATAGTAATCGATCCTGCAGTATCAAGATTATGAAACATCATAGGATTAAATACTGAAGCGTTAAGAGTCCACGATTTTGTATACGTACTTGGCTCCTTTTTGCTAAAAACAATTGTTCCTTTTACATTTGGATCTGAAGTAAAATCCGCTAAATTCCAATCAAGATAAGCAAATTCCCCTTGTGGTCGAAGAATAAAAGATGGCGGATCATCAACAAAATTAGGATCAAATAATAGATTTGTATATTTCTCTGAATTTGTTATAACTGTTTCAACTGGAGTGTTTATTCCAAATGAATGTTCTCTATTACTTCTAAGAGATGACACATCAAACATCAAATTTACATCTCTAATTCTGTTATCAACATTTCCTAATCTAAAATTTCCCTCAGAAGTTCTTATAAGAGCTAAAGCTTTATGTTCGTCTGAACCTGTATTTTCAGCTGATGAATATAACGTAAAAGTTGATCCATCAGTATATTCTATTCGAACATAATCCTTTAAATCTATTCCATAAATTTGTGAAGGAATAAGATAGTTAGTTTTTTGAGAGTTGTTATTATCGATTAAATATCGGTTTTCAGATGAAGGATCATATTTATTAAACCATCTTTCAAATCCTTCTTGCGCAATCATTTTATCAGTATCAAAAAATTGAACTTTTGATAATATACTGTCGGTAATTAAATAATCACCCGTAGTTATGTTTGTTATTTCATAAACATAGCCCCTTGAAGATATGAATAAATCTCCTTCAACATAAGATCTACCGCCAGGCAATTTGGTTCCAGGCTCAGCTTTTGACCAAAGCACTTCATTATTAATGATAGCGTTAGTAATGGCAAAGGTATTTAATTCAGGCTCATAATCAGTGAAATAAAATGCCATTCCTGAAAGCCCGTCAATACCATTTGTACCCTTTGGTCCATATCCTATTAATCCCGGTGAATATTGAAATTTCATACTAATTATTTTTCAGTTAATGTAAATGATATAAAATAAGAGAAGTTTCCAGTTTTTGGAATAGTTATCTTATATATGTATTCGTCGTTAACATAAGCCAACTGCCCGTTAAAATTTTGTTTATTATCGTTGATAAAATCACTACTATCTAATGTATAATGTAATAATTGTGAGTCTAATGATTTGTAGTAATAATTCGCCAAAATTTTAGGTTGACTTATATTGTAATACGTTAAAACAGTATTTTTAATATACGCATCAATAACATTATCAGTATCAGTGAATGCCGACCAGTTTGTTAAAAATGTTGCGTTTCCTTTAAACATATTTAATATTGCTCTTGTTAAATTATATGATAGCGTAATTTCATTTGAAGTTTGAGAATATGAAGCAGTAGTGATATCCCAGTTTTGTAGTGTTATTGAATCTGGAAATTTTGGTAATTTTGATCCAAAGAACGAAGGCAACTCATCTGGAGATTGATAACCATCTACGTATGCGCTATCCTTTATGTAGTAATCACTATCCCAAAGAGCTTTAAATACATTGAAATTATTAACATAAGAAATAGCATTACCTGTACTTATATCTCCAATAGTTACAGTATCAGTTAATTTATTGTACCATAATTGAGGAATATCATTGTACAATCTTAAATTAGTGTTGCTAAATATAAAATCTCTTTCTACAGTTGCAATTAATTCGGGTTCTTCATCTGATTTGAATTCCAATATTGAATTAAATTTAGGTTTAAACCATCCATTATATGTGCTCATTCCCATATATGTTCTCGGAGGATTAACAGCTATAGTTATTGGATTAACGCTTGTTCTGAAATCATAACTATCGTATAATTGATCTCCTCTTAAAATATAATACATTACATAATTAAAGGACGTTGATAGTAAATATTTTAGTGTAGTCAAATTACACGTGTTATTTACATACCAGTTTTTGTTGTTATTGTAATTATATCCGTAATTTAATACGTAATCTCCGTAGGTGTTTGAGTTTTGGGCATATATGTAATCAACTATCTGTGTAAAAGTTTCGTAATTTTTATAAACGCTTGATACGTTTTCTACATTAAATGTTGATCCTGTTATTGTATTCATTCCAAACGCATTCCATGTTGAATAAACAACACCTTTATTTAATTGAGCATAAGGTCGTGATGTTGTGCTTGAATAAGTATTATCTGAACCGTAAAATTTTTCAATTAATTTTGTAATTAAATCATTTCTAACAAAATAAGGCGTTTTTACAAATGAATATGTGTTTACATTATGAACAAATCCATAGTCTGAAGGATCTAATAATGCCTTTCCGGGTAAGAATGACGAATATCTCATGTTATAGTTAAGTTCATCATTTCCCTGGTACCAGATCATTAAAATAGTTTTCGTGTTTTCATTTATGATAACTTCAATAGGACGTTTATTGTCTTTATTTCGTGAAGGAGTTGACATAAATGAAAATCTATATCGGTCATAATTTTTAATGTCTAATACGTTTTTCGCGATGTTTTCAGCTTTTATTGAAAGATTTAATCCCATGAAAATTACGTCAATTGTATTTTTATATTGATTGTAATAAACAATTGATGATCTTGTTTTTGTTGCATCAGCACCGTAATTTGAATACATTATTTTTGAGAAGTAATCAACGTATGGATATTTGAACATTAATTCTTTAAACGTGTAATAATCTGTTCCATCATATATTACGTCGTTAATATCGTAGAAAACATAATCTTGCCATGTTCTGCCGCATACAGTTAAATACTTAAATGATGGATATGAAATTTCCTGTGTAAAACTACTTCCGTCAGGAATAAAATTAGTACTTACGTCTAATACGTTATCGTTTAAAATTAATCGTATAGGATTATTTCTACAGTCATTTCCCAAACCTACCCATTTTGCAACTAATGGAATAGTTAATCCGTATTTTAATAGTGTGCTTGAATCGTAATAATCCCAAATATTTTCTTCTGATACGCTGCTCTTATATCCTTTATAATTGTATGAACCATCAAGTACTGCATAAGTAAGAGTTGTGGCAGTAGTCGCTTCAACATAAACACTTGAATCAAATGTGTTTAATAAAGTATTTATGCTATAATCACGTGTAAGTGAATCTTGATATATAATACCGGTTCCGGATTGAATCACGAATGATCCAGGAATATCGAGAGTATATGATTCTCCAGAGTTAATGGTAACCATATAAGTGCTTATATCGCATTCTCGATTGTAATTATATTCACTTTTGAAATTAAGTGTGCTTGAATCATAAACGGTATAATCAATATCTTTTACAGGATTTATTCCCATTAAAGAAATGTTGAGAGGATATATGCTATATGTGTTTAGTTTGTTTTTAAGAAGTTGAGCTTCAAAACCGGTCATTACTAACACTTTATCTTTAATACTTAAAGGATCTTTAACATACTGATATGTATTATTCGAAACGTCAAAATTAAGCAATCTTCGATACCATAAATCAGTTCCTTGATATAGTGTAGGCTGTTCAAATTTATCAAGAATATCTTGTGTTGGTACAAAAGAATAAAGATTGTTTGTTTCTCGATTAATTAAAGCTACCATTATGCTTTGACGATCACCATAAAGTTCAAAATCTATTGGGCCGTAAATGTCATCATAAGCTATTAATTCAAAATCACTTGCATTTGGCATGAATCTTCCGAAGAAAGTTATATCGCTCGGAGATGCAGCAGTATTAAATCCTGACGAAGGATCATCGAAATCATTCAACGTAGGAGCTGCAATTCTTTGGAATACCCATTCATCAGATGTTGATGCATCATCGTTAAGAATAATTGATACCCAATTATCTCCGTGTAACCCACATCTAAAGTAAGTTCCCTCATAATCTGTAAATCTATCAAACGCCTCACAAATTTCTTCGCATTGGTAAGATATATCACCATTTACGCTGAAGAACGTGCGATAAACAGTAGGATAGCCGGAATTTTCCGAAATTGTGCAATATTTTTCACAAGAAAATGAGCTTGTATCAACCCCATAAACTTCCCAAATTTTACTTTGAGTTTTATTGATAATTCTTAGATGTTCTCCTTGTTCAAGAGTATCATTAAGTGTTAATGTAATAAAAGGCTGTATATTTGTTTTTTTAACTTCTGCGCTAAATAAATTTTTATAAGGCTTACTTACATAAGAATTCCAATTTGTAGCATTTATTTGAGAAACACTTGTAATCCTTTGTAATTGAACTTCATCGTTAAGAACAAATATTCTATTTTTGTATGTATCTACTATATTTCCGCTACTGTCAAAAATATCTGAATTCATAAATACACTGCTGTCCTTTCCATCTAAAGAAATTATTTCAATAGAACCACTCGATGATTCAGAATAATACGCAATGTTGTATAAAATATTTTCAGTTAAGTAAAATCCAAAGTAACGACTCATCGTGTAAAGACTAACATCATTGTCACTAAATATGAACTGCATATTCAATAAGTTGGGACATAACAACGTGTTTCTTTCAAACCCCTGTGAAACAAATGCGTTCAAATCAGTAAAATTCTCTGCATTCTGATTAAAGAAATAAGGAGTTTCAGATCTTCCAGTTAAAACACCTTTATCTACTGCCACACCATACCATGTATTTGGATCTGATTCAGCATCCTTTAAATCGGGGTTTGTTAATGATAAAAATAAAGGAGCTTGAATTCTTACAGAATCATTTAAATGTGTTTGCAAATATTTTCCAAGCTGCGATTCTGGTTTCATACTCCAACTTTTTATCAAATCACTATTTTCTAAGTATTTGAAGGCTAAGTTTGTGAGAGTTGAACTATCATATGTTTCCTTGTTATACACACCTTCTAATCTAAATACCGCAAAATAATCAGGCAATTTTGAGTTTATCCAAAGAGGAGCCATTACTCCGTTATCTTCAACATATAATTCATCCTTAAGTAAACGAGCTCCATAATTATACGTTGTATTATATTGATCTTTGTACTCAGTTTTTGGAATAGCGATCGAAAGAGTGTTATCCACATCTACACGATACAACTCGCCCAATGGCATTGATGAGAATACGTTTCGGATATCACTTGATAAAATACTATTTGCAGAAATTTGTTGGTGACGATATTTCTTGTTTGAAAGTATATCGGAAACTTTTATCGTGTCTAAGAATATGTTACTACTCAAATCGACATTTATAACAATGTTTCCTGTAAACTTGGGGTTTGTACGCATTAACATATATGAAGCTTCATCGTCCACAAGAAGATCTTCGTTAGAATACGCACTAATCGCGCCAGTTTCAATAATAAATGGACGATTCTTAATTGATACTTCATCTGTGTTAAAATGTGCTGTTAAGCTAGCATCAGTATAAAAATCAAACAATAAATTAGCTTCAAACTTATCATTTCTATCAGTATAAACGTGAAATGAAGCAACTGTATTATTTATGTCAAGCTTTAATGCATATCCCAATGATACATCATATAGACTGACATCTAAACCGTTAACATAGAAAGTACCAGAAGCAACATTACAATAAGGAACGATCCAATAGTCGAATCCATCATACGTAAAATTGAGAAATGCCTCCGGGTTTTTGGAAGTTAATATTGCTGTGTTATTGAATTGCTTCATATTTTATTAAATTGTTGGCTGTATTAAACTTTGAAATTCATCGTAAATTGATGGATCTACGTTAACCATAGCTTGTAAAAGTAAATCTAACGTTCCTGTAAGTTGTGGGAATGCACTTCCTGACAATGGAGGTTTCGTTAACGTTACATATGTATATGGCGCTAAATTTTCTAATTGTGTTTGTAAATCAGTAGTTTTAACTGCAGATATAACTCCTACATCATCTTTTTCTTTAAGATCAAAAGCAAGATTTTTAGCTTGATGTTTAAAGTATGTTCCTGTTCCAGAGTTTGGATTCGGAACACTATCATCTAAGTGAGTAGGAACTCCAGCAGCTGCCAATGTATTTTCAAGTTTTATTGTTTCTTCTTCAACTGCAGCATCACTTAAAATATTCGCTACTTGATTTGAACCTTCAAGATTTGAAGGGAATTCAATGATAACTGTATTTGACCAAGTAGATTTTAATGGATTCATCGGCCAGCCTGCTTCTGAAATTGATCTTATTTTAAGTTCAACTTTTTCTCCCTTTGTAATAGGAATATCTACTTGATTTATGTTATTAACATTACCATCTGCAACACTTTCTGCTACCCATGAATAAGTTTCAGTTGACGCATCATAAACTTTCGTTAAAACTGCTGTTGGAACAACTGTCCAGTCTGTAAATGTTCCTCTAACAACTTGTCCTGTGCTCGGATCAGCATATTCATAAGTATTAAGAGAAATACCAGTGTTATCAAGTTTAAGATAACGATATGCATACTCAAATTGAATTATTGATTGTGGAGGAACTCCTTTAGGATCTGGAATTGCGAAAAATCCCCTTGCTCTATACTTTGCTTCTGCTGTAACTGCTGAATTTTCGTAAGCAACTGTTGCCAATGATCTAACTAAAGATTGATATTCTATTGTTTTCTTTGATAAATCATTAGTGTTAGCTGTGATTTTTCCAGTTAAATCAGATCTTTGACCCGAGTCAGTTAATTCAACTAATTGCGCCTTTTGTTGAGATATTGTTGTCTTTAAACTATTGATAATAGTTTTTGTACTTTCAATTTGTGTTTGTGTATTCTTAATTGATTCTGTGTTAAGAGCAGCATTCATTTGTGTATTAAGCTGCTTAACTTGGAACATATCTGCTGTGATCACAGGAGCATCAGGAATCAATCCATAATATGCTGGAATAAATTTTTCTTTTGCTTGTCCTTCTAATTGTTTTCCAAAATCAGAAACAAATTGATTATAATATTCTTCAAGTGTTAATGAACCACCATCTTGAACCAAGCTGTTAGTGTAGAATGTAATTCCAAATCCCCAATCATCAGCTATGATGTTAAAATCATCATTAACTCCTTTTAAGAAGATTACATCACATTCATCATATCCTACAGGAATATCCAACATTTTGGTTGAGAACGGAGAAGTGTAAATTTCAAATGTGTTATTTATTGTAGGATGATCCATTCCAACATTAGGAATAACGTGAACTCTTGATTCATTAATTTGAATATCATCTATCTTCCAGATTGAGTTTCCATAACGAAGATAATCTCCTATTGATAATTGATAATTTTTAACAACAGGTTCATCAGAAGTTTCTCCGTAATTCATTGTGTCAAGATAAAACCATTCTTTTCCATTGATAGTTCTTTTATCAGTTATTACAAAATATCCATAATAAGGTTCTGCCGCTAAAGGTAGATCTAAAACTTCATCATCTTCCCAATATCTTTTTCTTTGTTCATTAAGGAAAACAATTGTATCATAATAAGATCTTTCAGTTCCAACAATATTATCCAAAAACCACTGTGTTTCTTCATCGCTTGAATTATCGAAAATAACTCTTTTAACAACTACTCTATCTGAACGATCATCTATTTTATTTTTAAGATCAAATGTAACTACAAGTTGAGGGAACATCATTGATTCAAAAAACCAATTTTCTCTTGTTTTAAATTTTGAAGGAGCGTTAACATTTGTGATTTTGGTCGGTGATACTGCAACAGGAATAGTTGATACTTGACGATAAGTTCCATCATCAAGAAGTACAACACCTTCTCCTTTAACAAAGGTGTCCATTGTTTGCGCTAGGGCGTTTACTTTATGGAGTATGTTATTATATGAAGGCAATGAATATGTTACGGTTGATGGGTCTCCGGTTACAGGATTTACTTGTTCAACTGCAATCACAACAGTATCATCTTGGGTGGTGATGCTTTCATTAAGCTTCACCATAGACTCCATCGCAATGTTAACCTGATCGATAAGTTGATTAACTGTTTCTGTGAATGAATTTACGTTTGGCATAATATATTTAGTTATATTTTTTTATTTATT
>Ga0172371_10005085_pt1 | contig 19630 bp, 19 predicted proteins | sample Lak12m_FD_114543 | JGI IMG/M metagenome (GOLD analysis project Ga0172371, IMG submission 114543) | Freshwater microbial communities from Kabuno Bay, South-Kivu, Congo - kab_022012_12m | ecosystem: Environmental > Aquatic > Freshwater > Lake | place: Democratic Republic of the Congo: South-Kivu... | reverse complement strand
TGCACGGAGCATTTTTAGCGCAAATTCCCTATTCTGCCCCTGGTAACGCTGCGCCTGGCTTGCTACTACTATACCGGTCGGTTTATGGGTAAGCCGTACGGCCGTAGATACTTTATTCACGTTTTGGCCGCCCTTGCCTCCGCTTCTATAAAACGCCCATTCCAATTCCTCTTCACGGATTTTCGGACCCGTATCTTCTTCCAATACCGGAAGTACTTCAACCATCGAAAAGGACGTCTGCCGGAGGTTATCTGCATTAAACGGGGATTGCCGTACTAACCTATGCACGCCTGCCTCCGCTTTAAGAAAACCATATGCATATCTTCCTGACACTTCAACCGATACGCTTTTTATGCCTGCTTCATCACCGGGCGTAAAGTCCATTTCCTCTGCATGAAACCCCTTTTTTTCAATGTACCGCGAGTACATCCTAAAGAGCATTTCCGTCCAGTCCATTGCCTCCGTACCTCCCTGGCCGGCATGCAGCGACAGGATCGCGTTTCCTTTATCGTAAACGTGTGAAAGATACAACGCGAATTCAAGTTTTCTCAACATGGGAGCCAACGCATCATCCTGCCCCATTTCAATCAACAATTCAAACTCCTCTGCTTCCGCAAGCTCTTTCTGAAGGGATGACAGTTCCTGCATTTTTTTTGCCGCCAACTCAGGATTCTTCCAAAAATCCTCTTTCATGCTCACAGCCTCGAGCGCCCGTATGGATGCCCGTATCCCCTCCGGGTTGATGCGTACAAGTAATTCCCGTGCACGTTGTTGTATATCAGTATCCGTCATGAAACGTATTGTATCAGACTTGCCGTTCCTTATTAGAAAGCGCAGTGCGTTATTTTTCTTCTCCTTCGTTTCTTGGGGCACAAATCTGTTCACGGACATGTTGCTGTTGTTTTTCTGACAGGGTATCAAACCGGGATAATACAGTCTCCATAAGACGGACGGTGACGGCCTGCGCTGTATAGGAAGAAAGTCCTTCTGCAGCCGACTTGATAACTGACGCAGCGGCCTTTGAAACTGGTGTTGCGTCTGTTTCATCGGCAACACCCAATACATTGGCAGCATACCGTCCGGGATCCGTTTGTACGACAGCTTCGTATATCTGCGTCAATATTTCCGGCCGCGGAGTATCTGATACTTTTGGCCAGAGCAGACTCATGCATAGTACGATGACCGCTCCGGCAACACTCGCCATGACAAAACGCACACCCTGCATACTTCTCTTATTATACAGCTACATGGTATAACTGGTACCATAATGATCATTCTAGGTGTTGACCCGGGAACGGCACGGATAGGCTGGGGTCTGCTGGAAGAAAAACAAGGGGAAATCCATACCCGTTCATACGGCTGTATTACAACCGATAAACACAAACCGGCAGAACTCCGCCTTTCTGAAATATTCCACGCATGCATACGGCTTATGCGTAAACTCACTCCTGACTGCATGAGCATCGAAGACCTATTTTTTGCTGCGAACGCAAAAACGGCTATCGCCGTAGGCCAGGCGCGCGGGGTTATCCTGCTAGCCGCTTCCGAAACACACATTCCCGTATATTCCTATAGTCCGGCTGCAGTAAAAAAAGCAATCTGCGGCGTCGGGAATGCGCCGAAAGACCAGGTAGGCCGAATGGTAACCAGGCTTTTAAAGCTACGCGAAACGCCTAAGCCGGACGACACAGCTGATGCACTTGCCATTGCGGCAACCCATGCGTTTTCCTTTACAATGAAACGGCACATGCAAAACAACGGATAATCTGCTACGCTGTGACCGCACATATATCACGATGATTGCAATGCTTACCGGTACTGTCGCAAGCCAGAAAGGAATAGACCCTGTCATTATCGATGTCGGGGATGTCGGGTATGCAGTCCATATGCCGGCACGCGTAGGCCTGGCACTAGTTCAGGGACAGAGAATTACGGTTCATATCCATACATATGTACGTGAAGACGCGCTGGAGTTATTCGGTTTCCTGTCGGCAGAAGAGCTTGGATTATTTCATTTACTTTTAAACGTACCAGGCATCGGGCCAAGGACAGCCCTTGGGGTATTACGCCATGATGCTTCATTGATACGAACTGCTATAGAGCATGGAGACGTCGATTTTTTCATGTCTGTCCCCCGTCTCGGTAAAAAAAATGCGCAGAAAATCATCATTGAACTGCGAAGTAAGCTTACGGGTATCACAGGCGACCTGCCTGAAGAAGGCAACAGCGAATCCGCAGAAATAACCCAGGCGCTCGTGTCTATGGGGTTTGACCGAAAAGAAATCCGTACTGTCATTCCAAAACTTGGCAACGGCAAGCTGGAAGAAAAAATCCGCATAGCACTCACACTGTTGGGACGCAAATAATCATGAAAAAACATCCTCCTGACGTAAAAGATCCGCTGTTACATGCTGTTAGTCCTGAGGAACAATCGATGTTCGTATCACTGCGGGCATCTGACTGGACAGAATTTGCCGGACAGGAAACGGTAAAAAAGGCATTGCATATCGCCATTACGGCGGCGAAAAAACGCAAAGAACCTCTTGAGCATATTCTTCTTTACGGCCCGCCGGGACTGGGAAAAACTACTCTGTCACATATTATCGGAAAGGAACTTGGCGTACATGTACGTGTTACTAGCGGACCGGCTATCGAAAGAAGCGGAGACCTTGCGGCAATCCTTACAAACCTGCAACCGAACGATATCCTGTTTATCGACGAAATACACAGGCTCAATAAGATCGTGGAAGAAACATTGTACCCTGCAATGGAAGATTATGCACTGGATATCATAATCGGTAAGGGCCCTTCTGCACGATCCGTCCGGCTGGATCTTCCGACATTTACCATCATCGGCGCAACGACAAGAGCAGGGCTCCTTTCAAGCCCGATGCGCGACCGGTTCGGACTCATATCCCGGCTAGAATTCTATGATCCCCGGGATATCGAAAAAATCCTCACGCGCGCGGCTGAAAAACTCGGCGTCACGCTCAATCTGTCGGCAAAAAAAGAACTTGCCAAACGAAGCCGCGGCACGCCCAGAATCGCACTGCGGTTATTAAAACGCGTACGGGACGTAGCTCAAATAGAGGGCAACGGCACAATCACAGACGACATCCTGCAACAATCACTCTCGCTTTTTGAAGTAGATCATATGGGACTGGACCGGTCGGACAGGAGGCTGTTGACGATTCTTGTTGAAAAGTATGACGGGGGCCCAGTCGGGCTTGAAACACTTGCCGCGGCTCTTGCCGAGGATGTAGGCACTGTAGAGGAAGTGCTTGAACCATACCTTATGCAAATCGGATTCCTGAAACGGACACCGCGCGGCAGGTCTGTGACTCCCGCAGTATTTGCCCACCTGGGCAAAACCCCATCCAAAAAACAGCAGGAAGCGCTTTTTTAAAAAACCTACGGATTATGGAATTTGCCCTGATACACAACCTTAAGATCTGGACTTTGGTAGTATGTCTGTTGTGATCTTTAGCACGTCTGTATCCATTTTTATATTCCACGGAAACAAATCTCTTCCATTACCATTTTTAAAAAAACCAATCATGCTGGGTTCAGCCGTTAAAACCTTATAATGTATAGCATTGCCTTGGTTAGCAAATCTCAGAAGCTCATCTCGGACTGAAGCGTATAAAGCCGTTGTTTGCCCTTTTATTGTGACATTGTTTTTCTGACCATAATATGTATGAGCATTAAATTTATGTGGGTATCCGTTGAATTCACTATTAAATCAACAAATCTGCCTCCAGCCGAGAAACTAACAACCCCTCCGCATTCTTCAATACGCCCCCTTTTGGTAATGCGCATATCACACAATTATATCCTAGAGATAATATTTTAGCTATGCGGTATCCAACCCGCTTTCAAAAACTCCAGCTTGAAACATTCTTTTAAAGAGAAGACCAGTCGCCCTGGTTTGTAAGAAGCTGGTCGTGGAATTCCCAGAATTTGCCCTGGTCACCCGCGCACTCTGCCGCTTCCGCAGTTTTTTGTGCTCTGTTATGCATAGATTCAAACGGCAAATGCTTGTAGACAAACAGCACCTTGTCGCCATACTCTTTTTGTACCTGTTCAATCACAGGAAGCGCACGCACGCAATACGGGCACTGGAAATCCGAAAACTCGACGATCACCACAGGACTGCCGCCTTTGCCTTTTGCGTGTGATTTCCCTACGGTAACGTTTTTTGGTGCAGGATCAAATGCGTCCTGTTTTGCGGCATCCTGAAGATCCTTTGAATACGCCGAAACGTCATCCGATCCGGTGCCGGCAAGCTCTTTGTCAATAACCTCGCGGAAACTTTCTATTGGAAACGCGCCCCCCAACCGCCTGCCGTTTATAAAAAAAGCAGGCGTCCCGTTGACCCCCAGAGCTGCCGCCTCTGCCGCCTCAGCCTTTACCACATTCGCCTTATCTCCGTTTTGCATGCAGGCGGTAAATTTTTTAACATCAAGGGATACTGCTTTGGCATACGCGGTCATCGCATCCTCAAACGTCTTGTACTTCCCGTTTCCGGAAACCGCACTGGCCTCAGTGCCGGAATCCTTCTTCATATACTCAACCTGCGCATACAGCTTCCCGACAAAAAATGAGGCAACAACCAATAATCCGACAAGAATCATATGCGATTTTGACATATATCCTGCATGATATCCGACAGACTGTTATTGTGCAATACCTCACAATATATATCCGTATGGAAAATATCCAAAACGGCTGATATACTGTACACAATGTCGGAATTTCTGAAAAAACGGTGGAAATGGATTGTCGGCTTTATCATATGCGTCGGCATACTTGCCGGATGGCAACGGTATGCCGCTGCACAATCCCTTGCCGTCACCATAACTACACAGAAAGCAAAGAAAACGGATTTTACAAAAACTCTCACTTCATCCGGAAAAACAAAGGCTGACAAAGCGGTAGACCTAAAATTCCAGACATCAGGTAAACTTTCGTGGGTCAAGGTCAAAGAAGGAGATACTGTCTTAGCATATCAGGCGCTTGCAGGTCTTGACATCCGCGAGGTGCAAAAAACGCTGGAAAAGGCGCTTCGGGACTACTCCAGCGAACGTAATGACTTTGACCAGTCAAGCCTGGATTCCCCGGCATATAAACCCAGTGATGCGGCAAACGATACGGTCAGAAGGATCCTTGAAAAAAACCAATGGGACCTTGAAAAAGCAGTGTTGGACGTGGAGTTGAAACACTTAGCAGTGGAATACTCAACGCTCGTCACGCCGATAGCAGGGATCGTCACACATATAGATACGCCGGTTCCCGGTATTAATATCACGCCGGCTACCGCTGTCTTTTCCGTCGCTGACCCTTCAAGCGTCATTTTTGAGGCTACGGTAGATGAAACGGACATCACCAACCTGTCCATCGGCCAAAAAGCGACAATCATGCTCGATGCGTACCCGGATACGTCTTTTACCGGTACGATTTCGTATATTTCCTATGTAGCCCAGCAATCAAGCGGAGGCTCGACGGTTTTTCCCGTAAAAATCTCCATTGATTCCGGCAATACACCGATCCGTATCGGGCTTAACGGAGATATCGAAATCATTACCGAACAAACGAAAAACGCCCTGGTCATTCCTACCGAGTCTTTGCGGGAAGATGACGACGGTCAATACGTATTCAGGAAAAATGACGGATCCTTTAAAAAAGTACGCGTAAAACCCGGATCACGAAATGAGGATGTGGTCGTCATCATCTCCGGACTGTCAGAGGGTGATCTGGTCGTAACCAAAGGTTTTTCAAGTATCCCAAAATGACCGACCTTCTTCGTGTAACACATGTCACCAAAGAATATTCCATGGGCGGCGAAACTTTCCGTGCGCTTGACAATGTATCGTTATCCATACAGAAAGGCGAATTTGCTGCAATCATGGGGCCTTCCGGAAGCGGAAAATCTACGCTCATGCATATCATCGGCTGTCTTGACCATCCGACAAAAGGTGATGTATTTATCGAAAACCGGAATACTGTCGGTACTACCGATACAGAGCTTGCCTCAATCCGAAACAAACATATAGGATTTGTATTCCAGCAATTCAATCTTCTACGACGAACATCCGCACTCTCAAACGTGGAGCTGCCTTTGGTCTATGCCAACATTCCGATGCAGAAACGCAAAACCCTTGCCAGGGCAATGCTTGAGAAAGTCGGCCTGGGTGAAAAAACAGGCAATCACCCGTCACAGCTTTCCGGAGGCCAGCAGCAGCGGGTTGCCATAGCACGGGCACTTGTCAATGAACCAAGCATCATCCTTGCAGACGAACCGACCGGAAACCTCGACAGCAAATCCGGAAAAGATATCATGGACATACTCCACTCGCTGTACAAAGAAGGAAAAACTATTGTCATAGTCACACATGATGAGGAAGTAGCACACAATGCAAAACGGATCATCAAAATCATTGACGGTACAATCGTCTCTGACAGTGCGTCTAAAAAAATACGGCTATGAATTTTTTTGAATATTTAAAACTTGCGCTCATTGCGTTAAAAACCAATAAGGTCCGGTCGCTTCTGACCATGCTCGGTATTATTATCGGAGTCGCTTCAGTCATCCTGCTTGTTTCCATAGGCACCGGGCTTCAGAATTATGTCACCGAGCAATTCGCAAGCTTAGGATCAAATACCATTATGGTAATGGCGGGTGATGTCGATATGAGCCAGGGACCCAGGGGTGCTATGATGTCTGCGAGCAAATTCGAACTTTCGGACGTATCAGATCTGGAACGGGGCAGTGAGGCGATTAAGCAAGCCTCTCCCATGGTCCAGGGATACGGGTCATTCACCTATAACGGCGAGACATCTTCAACCGAAGTCTGGGGATTATGGGAGAACTATTTTGATATCGGAAAATTTGAACCGGAATTCGGCCGGATCATCACACAAAATGATGTAGAGCGTTCACGGAGAGTGTTGGTTTTGGGCAACAAACCAGCAGTGGACCTGTTTGGCGAAGACGTGAATCCCGTAGGAAAAACCCTGACGCTTAATGACGTCCAATATGAAATTGTCGGGGTTCTCAAATCCAAAGGCGGCGGGGGCGCTATGGGAAGTGCTGATGATTTTGCAGCTATTCCGCTTACTACTGCAATGCGGCAGTTTGACAGTAACCGGCCATACATGCTGTTTGTTGAGGCTATTGATAGTGATCATGTAACTCAGGCAACGGAGGATGCTGAACGGATTTTGGGGAAACGCCTCAAAGACGATGAGTTTACCGTTCTTGAATCCACACAGCTTTTAGAGACAATCCAATCATTCCTTAGTGTCATTACTGCCGCACTCGGAGGTATTGCAGGGATTTCGCTTCTTGTCGGAGGCATCGGGATCATGAACATTATGCTTGTGTCTGTTACCGAACGCACACGGGAAATCGGATTACGCAAAGCTGTCGGTGCAACGGCAAAAGATATCCTTATGCAGTTCCTTATCGAATCTGTCATATTGTCCCTCGTCGGAGGCGCAATAGGAATCACCATCGGCGCACTCGGTGCCCTTGGCATCAACCAGTTTGTCACGACGTCCGTAACAGCTTGGTCTATTCTTTTGGCCTTCGGGTTTTCTGCGGCAATCGGTATTATTTTCGGCGTGACGCCGGCCATACGCGCTTCCAGACTCGACCCTATCGCGGCATTGCGGTACGAATAACTGCAACTATCTCTTATCTGTAACAGCAGACCGTCTTCATAGTGCGCATATAGACGGATATCAGTTATATTTCCCTACTGTCATATACCCAGTGTAATAAAGCCTGCCGCTGACGCCTCCGGCAAACCCAATCTTGCGGCATGCAGTTTTTGGCGACCTGGACTGCGTGCCGGCGGATAGCCTTCCACCGCGCGATCTGCCGGGCATCATCCGGATGCCGGCGGCCCATGTAATACCGGCAATACCACTGGAACCACCCGCGCGGATCGTCCGGATGGATCCATTCTTTCCTTCGCCATTCAGCTAACGGCTGGCTTGCGTCCACCCCGAAAAAATTCAGGGCAGGATCCTTCGCATCCGGAGACAGTTTTGCATGTTCAAACCAGCTCTCAGGAAACTCGTCTCTGCAGTCGGTCATATATTTCCCGCCGAACACACCAAGCGCAAGCATCTGTTTGGGCGTCAATTCCGGCGTAAACTCCGGATCAAAAAACTTCCCGACAGGAACGGAACGGACATACGTGTATCCCTGCTGCATAGAGTCATGCACTGTCACCACTCGTGGTTTCATGCTGCGTACTGTTTTGGCGGCATCGGAATAAATATGCTCGTTTGCTTCTTATATGTTTCAAAATCCGCTCTTCCTTCATATTTTTTTTCAAGTAGCGGCACGCCGGACACGAACCGCACAAGTACTGTAATCGTAAGCGGCCCAAAAAATACCCACATTCCATTCGGAATTGATAACACCATACAATATATACCCCACCAAAGCAGTGCTTCGCCGAAATAATTCGGGTGCCGGGAGTACCGCCAAAGGCCGGTTGTCAGAAGCTTTCCTTTGTTTGCCGGATTCCGTTTATGCTCTGATAATTGCTTGTCTGCAATTGCCTCAATACCAAAACCAACACACCACACCGCAATCCCAAGAACATCAAACCATGTACAACCACGCAGAGCATTGAAATGAATATGAATGACGGGATATACAATAAGAAAAAGAAACACGCCCTGCAGGAGAAACACCTGCAGGTAGCTTCGTATTATCCACCATTTTCCCCATTCCCTGCGCCAATTTTCATACCGATAATCTTCTTTCTTTCCCCTGTTTCGAAGATATATATGATACGCCAACCTGCTTCCCCAGATAGTCACCAATACATTGACCAAAAAACCACGCAATGACTGGCCGAACAAAAAAAAGATACCCAGGCTACAAAAATAAACCCCGTTCCCCATGCGACATCTGCAATATCATTGCGCCGTGCAGCTACCGCAACAGCAAACCATCCCGTCATATATACAAACAGCGCGGATGCCACAAGCAGATATCCGTTCATATTCCGAATTTCCGGGCAATAAAATAGCTGATAACAGAAACAAGCGCCCCTAATGCAGTCCCCCAAAACAAATCGATAACAGTAACCAGCATCGGCCAATTTTTGAGTGTTGCAAGATTCGTCAGGTCATAGGTCGCATACGACAAAAATCCAAACAGCGCCCCGTACAACAGCGCATGCCAGACGCTTTTTTTGTCAAGTGCCGGTGCTATTGCAAATACCACGAGCCCGACAACAAACAATACGTAAAAAAGGATCGCCGGCCACCACAAAACGTCAGGCCGCATCAAATGCCCGATCTGCTTCTGGTAGAAATTCCTTGCCACCACCCCAAGCCAGACCATATCGATCAGGAAAAAAACAGGAAGGGCAATACTGTACAAACGGATAAACATAGGGTATCTCACTATATCATTTTTTTCGGATAATGAATAATTGTCAAAAAAGCTGTAACGGGCTAACCGGCACCCTATCCTACTTTGTACCCGGAATTTCCGGATAATGGCATTTTTTCCACTTTTTACCGGATCCGCAGGGACAGGGATCGTTGCGCCCGATTTTTTTTGTATTGATAACAGGGATTTTCGCCGAAGCTTCGGCATTCGTGCGCATCTGTTTTGCTGCTTTTGATATGATCGTTTCCTGTGCAGATAATTCGTTTTTTTGCCGTTTATCATCGGTCGCCTGCGGCCGGTTGCCCTGCGGTGCAAGCTGTACATGCACTTTGAAAATCCGATGCGATATATCACGGTCAATGCCGGAAACCAGCTGTTCGAACATAGCAAACGCTTCGTTCTTGTACTCAACCAGAGGATCCCTTTGGCCATACCCCCGAAGGCCGATACCTTCGCGCAGGTCATCGATAGCATCAAGATGATCCATCCAGAACCTGTCTATCACCTGCAGACTTACCCACCGCTCAATCTGACGCATGATATCCGGTGATATCTCTTTTTCTCTTTTCTCATATGCATCAACCGTCAGTTTTTTCAGAAAGTCAGTAATCTCCCCTGGTTGATGCATCTGTTTTATCGTATTGACAAGCTGACCTTGCGATGCTTGATCAAACGGAATGATGGACATGAATTCCTGGACTATTTTCTCTCTATCGAATTCCCCGTCCTGCGTACTGTACGCAAGCACAAGATTCGCAATCTCATCCGATATTTTTTTGCGTATCGTATCTTTTTGCTCCACGCCTTCAAGAATTTTCCTGCGCCTGAGATACACGATTTCTCTGTGCTTATTCAGGACATCGTCATATTCCACCAGATGCTTGCGGCTGTCGAAATGGAACCCTTCGACTTTCGTCTGCGCCTGTTCCAAAGCACGGCTGACCATGGAATGTTCCAGCGGCACATCTTCAGGAAGCTTGAAAATAGTCATAAGTTTCGCTACCTGATCTCCGCCGAAAAGCCGCATAATGTCGTCTTCCAGCGACACATAGAAACGGCTTTTACCCGGATCTCCCTGGCGTCCGCTTCGCCCTCGAAGCTGGTTGTCGATCCTTCTTGATTCGTGGCGCTCCGTACCGATAACATACAAACCTCCCAGGCTGACAACTTCATCGTGCCGTTTCTGCCACTCATCCATATCCTTTTTCCATTCCTTCTGGTCTTCATATTCCCATTTTTCTTTCCTGGATCCGCCAAGAATAATATCCACCCCGCGCCCTGCCATGTTTGTCGCCACCGTAATTGCGCCCTTCTTCCCCGCATCTGAAATGATCATTGCCTCTCTCAGATGGTTTTTGGCGTTTAACACCTGATGTGGTATGCCTTTACGGGTAAGCAAATCACTAATAATCTCATTTTTGTCTATCGAGGTCGTACCGACCAATACCGGCTGTCCTTTTTTGTAATGCTCAATAATGTCGTTTGCTACCGCTGTATATTTCGCTCGCGTCGTTTTGAAAACCATATCGGAAAGATCCCGACGTGCGACAGTCCGGTGTGTCGGTATGGCGACAACCTCAAGGTCGTAAATTTTCTTGAATTCCTCTGCTTCCGTGGCAGCTGTACCCGTCATGCCCGCAAGTTTTTCATACATGCGGAAATAATTCTGTAAAGATACGGTTGCAAGCGTCTTACTCTCCTGCTGGATGGCAACGCCTTCTTTTGCCTCGATTGCCTGATGGATGCCTTCGCTGAAACGCCGGCCGGTCAATAACCTTCCGGTAAACTCATCAACAATCACGACCTGCCCGTCTTTGACGATATACTCCTTTTCCTTGCGAAAGAGCGTCCGTGCTTTCAGCGCTGCCTCAATATGATGCACTGTCTCAAAACTCGTCTCATAAATATTCCCAATTCCTAATATTTTTTCAACCTTGAGGATACCGTGGTCGGTAAGATGCGCAGTCCGTAATTTTTCATCAATGACAAAGTCTGTTTCTTTCGTCAGTTTTTCCACGATTTTTGCATAATCGTAGTACTTGCTCGTCGCCTCAGCCGCAGGCGCAGAAATAATATGCGGCGTCCTTGCTTCATCAATAAGAATGGAGTCTACCTCATCAATAATCGCATAATGGTACTCCCTCTGGACAAGCTGACTAAGATCGCTTGCCATATTGTCGCGGAGATAATCAAACCCGAATTCGGAATTGATGCCATACGTAATATCTGCCCGATATGCCTCCTTACGGGACACCGGTTTAAGGTTTTTGAGACGCCAGTCTGTAGCAGACTCATCATTGTACCCCGGGTCATACAATAAAGACCGATCACCGATGATTGCTCCGGTAGAAAGACCTAACACATGATAGATACGGCCCATCCAGCCTGCATCACGCCGGGCGAGATAATCGTTGACCGTCACCAGATGCGCTCCTCTGCCCGAAAGCGCGTTCAGATACAAAGCAGGAGTGGCCGAAAGCGTCTTTCCTTCCCCTGTTTTTTGCTCCGCAACCTTTCCCTGATGCAGGGCAACGGACGCAACAAGCTGTACATCATAGTGCCGTTCTCCGATAACCCGAAACGCCGCTTCCCTGACTAGCGCAAATGCCTCGGGCAGAATATCGTCCGTTGTCTGTCCGTTATGGAGCCGTTCGCGAAGCTGTGCCGTTTTTTCGGCAAATTCAGCGTCTTTCAGGTGCTTTGTCTCTGCTTCCAGCGCGTTAATCTTTAAAACGATCTGCCGTATCCGATCGATTTCCTTCTCATTGCTGTCAAAGAGGTTTCCGAAGAACTTGAACATCCTATGATTTTACCATAGGTATGTCTTCCCAAGCGAGGTATACTATACCGTATGAATTCTATACATGGCAGTCCGCATTCAATATCCTCCTGGAATATCCGGATACACTATTGGCATTCGTTTTTTCGCGGCCTTATCTTCCATATGCCTGTATGGGTGGCATTCGAACTGCAGTTTATTACGCTTGCTCAACTTGCTGCAATCGAAGCAATCATCCAGGGATCGCAATTGATAGCAGAACTACCGACCGGAGCGATCGCAGACCTTCTCGGAAAACGGGCATCCATGCTGATCGGAAATGTACTTCGGATTCTGAGCATGGTGATATACATACAGGCAACAACATATCATGCATTTGTGGCATACGCGCTTATCACGGGCATCGGCGACTCGTTTATTTCCGGTGCGCAGGATGCACTCGTATATGATTCTCTCAAACAGGACGGTCAGGAGGACCGGTACACAAAAGTAACAGCAAAGGCAAGCCTTATTTTCCAGTTATCATTCGCCGGAGCGATTCTCGCCGGAGGAGTACTGAGCCTTCTGGGATATAAAGCTGCGATTGCCGGTGCTATCTGTGCGGATATCGTGACATTCGGCGTCACGTTGCTGTTGCGCGAGCCGGACATCGATTCAGAAATCTTTACCCTCAACCGATACCTTCGGCAACTGAAGGCCGGATTTGGACAACTGTTTAAAACACCGTATGTCCGTGATATTTCACTTTTTTATATCGGTGTCGGCGGAGTAACATGGTCTGCCATGATGATTTTCAACACGTCACTTCTGACAACAATCGGCTATACAACATTCCAGATTGGAGTTATTGTCGCTATAATCCGCATCATCAACAGCTCCATTCTTTTTCAAATGCTCGGGATATCATCACGTATTACAAAACGGCGGGCATATTTGTTGTTTCCGATTTTAATGGTGTGCGGGTATCTGCCCGGAGTAGTATTAACGAAGGAAACAGCTGTTGCGGCAGTTTCGATATCAATTTTTCTATCAACAGCCAGATGGGTGCTTCTGGGAAGTTACGTCAACGAGCACTATGAATCAAAAAACCGTGCAACAGCACTTTCAACCCTCTCAATGATTATCGCGTTTACCGTGGTTGCTACTGCCGTCGTTTCTGGCCCGATCATGACATACTTCGGGGGGGTAAGGGCAATGTTTACGTTTCTGGGGATAGTGAGCCTTACAGCGGTACTTCCGTTAGGATTCAGGATCCGTTCACGCTACCATCCCAAAAACTGTTAGCGTACAATAAAAAAATCGGTTATTATACCGGTCTACTGATACAACAGACGGATAATGCATCTTCAAGACTTTCTCAAGCGATACAGCCTTCTTTTCATAACCGAATTGGCGAAGATAATTGATGAATACTGCCCCGGTTGGCTTGAGCAACTTTCTAATGTTTCGATGAAATTTGAAATCAGATACGAAATCCGGCACGTCCGGTCCGATAAAAAGATCAATAACAATTAAATCATAATGATCATGTGCCGACTGAATATACCTTTGCGCATCCGCACAAACACATCGTAACTGCCGTATACCTGCTAATTTGAAATACTGCCTTCCGATCCGGATCATCTCTTCATCAATATCCACGCCTATAATCCGCGCTTTTTTATATACACCATGCAATAGGTGTATCACCGTGCCCCCTGCTACTCCGAGCACAAGAATTTTTCTGGGTTCAGGATTGTTATAAAGCTCCAAGTTGTTTAACGCATACCGCCACAATCCTTCAATATACGCCCCGGACTCCCGCGCGCCGTTGACTAAAAGATTATATCTTCCTTTTTCTAGATTTACGCGGATATCGCGGTTGTACCGGGAACCCGTACGCCGGATCGTTTGCGGAAAAATATAGCTTAACCATGTCATCGCCGGATCTCTTTCTTTCCTATCAGCGTTTGAAGTATTTTCGGTACTTCTATTGATCCATCCTTCTTTTGGTAATTTTCAAGTATCGCGACCAGTATGCGCGGACTGGCAATTGCCGTATTGTTCAGGGTGTGGACAAACCTGGTCGTTTGGTCTTTTGTTTTGTACCGGATTTTGAGTCTTCGTGCCTGAAAATCACCCATGAATGAATTGGACATGGTTTCCCCATACCCATTCCGGGAAGGCATCCACGTTTCGATGTCGTACTTTTTTACCTGCGGTTCTCCCATGTCTCCTGTACACATGAGAAGTACACGGTATGGCAATTGAAGATCCTGTAGGATTTCCTCTGAATTAGCCAATAATTCTTCATGTAGAGTAAGGGAATTGTTCGTTTCTGCTGTTGAGATAATTACCTGTTCAACTTTGTTAAATTGGTGCAGTCTGTAAACCCCTCTGGTATCCTTACCATAACTTCCTGCTTCTCTTCTATAACACGAAGAAAACGCCACAAATTTTTTCGGCAGATCTTTTTCAAGCAGCATTTCATTGCTGTAATATGCCGTTACCGGAACCTCCGCCGTACCTGCCAAATACAAGCCGTCTTTCGGCATGGAATATACTTCATCCCTGCCCCACGGAAACTGGCCATTACCGATAAACGTGAATTCCTTGACCAGGCTGGGCGCAATAAACGGCGTATATCCCTTGGCTACGAGTTTCTGAAATGTATAAAACAATACAGCAAATTCAAGTTGCGCCGCCTCATTCTTGAGGAAATACGCCCGCGACCCTCCAACCTTTGCACCGCGCTCAAAATCAATAAGGTCAAGACGTTTTGCCAACTCGATATGATCCAATGGAGGAAAGTCAAACGTAGTCGGCTTCCCCCATGTTTTTACTTCCTTATTATCCTTCTGGTCTTTTCCTACTGGCACACGTTCATCAGGCACATTCGGAACGGTAAGCAAAAGCGCTTCGAAACGCTCTTCAATCTCACGCAGTTGCTGTTCAATAATTTTCAATTCTTCTTTTATCTGCTTTCCCCTCTTCTGGCTGTTCTCTGTTCTGTGTTTACTTACCTCATTTCGCTCGGCACGAAGTAGCTCGATCTTTCCGATTAACTCGCGCCGTTTCCCGTCATGAGCCAATAACTGCTCCCAGTCAACAACGCGGTTTTTGTCTTTTGCCGCTTTCTTGCACACCTCTAAATTTTCTTTAATGTAGCTGATATCCAACATAGGTGTATTATACACTCCTTGAAATCAATTGGAGAATATACGGCTTAAGCACCATAAGCGCTTTTCTTCTGTGATTATACGTTTCTGTTTCTTCCGGAGTAAACGCTTCATGGTTATAGAACTTACCGATCTTTGGCAAAAAAAGAATGGACCTGTACGGGAACCCTTCATGCCTGACGGCAGACGGTTTGCTCGGAATCACACCCCGAATTGCAGACTGCGACGTTTTTACTATCATACCGTCCGATGATGCTAAGGCAAGCACCAGCCGCAATTGCGCCCCTCGCTTTACCTGGGGTAAGCCCAACATGCGCTTGAAGGTATACGCAATCAACTCTTCATCGGTGCTTTCCCGCGAAGGATCTACCCATTGGTGTGAGTGCACTCCCGGTTCGCCTCCAAATGCGTCTATCTCAAACCCGCCGTCATCAGCAATAACCGGCAAACCTGCAATTTTTGCATAGAAAGAGGCTTTAATCTGCGCATTTTCATCAAACGTTTTCCCGGTTTCGGCTACCGTTTTGGTTATGCCTTCGTCTTTAAGGCTGACTAACATACACGGTAAATCGGAAAGAAAACACCGTATCTCGTCGAGCTTTCCGGGATTGGTAGTAGCAATAAGAAGCTTCTTCATGTCACAGGCCAAGCTTGTCAGAAATGCCCTGAAGCGCTTTGAGCCCGAGAGTGAGAAATTCATCAATGGTCAATCCAATCTGTTCACATTCCAGGATGATATCCCTTCTGCAATTAGCTGCGAATTTCTGGTTCTTGAATTTCTTTTTCAGAGATTCTACCCGCAGGCTCGCTAGTTTTTTGTCCGGGAGAACTAAAACCGATGCAACGATAAGCCCGGTTAGCGTTTCTGCCGCGGCAAGCGCGTGCTGAACCCTCCCGCTTCGCATCTTCCCTTTGAATTCCGGCGGGCCGTAATACTCATCCCCGAACCCCTGGCCATACCCATGGGATTGTATCGTCTCGATAAGATACTGGCTTCCTCCGGCTTTTTTGAGGATATCAACGCATCGGATGCAATGCTTTTTGGTGTCCGTTTTTGTCAGTTCCCAGTCAATATCATGCAATAGACCGAGACTCCCCCACTGCTCTTCATTTTCTTTGAAATACCGGGCAAGCTCACGCATAATGGCTTCCGATTCGATGCTGTGAAGTTTCGTAACCGGATCTTTGATATAGGTATCCAACAATTTTTGTGCATCTATACTGGATATGCCGATGTCTTTGGACGTTTCTATTGGTACATCCATGTCTTTTTTGGTTTTTGCTTCCGGCCGAAGCGTCGGGAACGGAATGACTTCTTTTATATTTTTTGCATCTGTCAGAAACATAACAAGACGGTCAATACCAATGGCAATCCCGCAAGTCGGCGGAAAACCATGCTCGATTGCCGTGAGGTAATCGTCATCCGTCTGATGCGCTTCTTCAAATCCTGCTTTTTCACGTTTTTTTTCTTCGACAAACCGCTTGTTAAGATCAATAGGGTCGTTTAGCTCAGAGTAATTATTCCCAAGCTCTGACCCGTTTGCAAACATCTCGAACCGCTGGGTAAAACGCGGATCGCTGCACTTTTTCGCTAACGGAGACACCTCGATGGGATAATCATAAATGATTGTCGGCTGGATCAGCTTTTCTTCAACCGTCTGTTCAAACACAAATGCGATGCATTCACCGATGGATTGAATTTTCTCCAAGTCCCCGTATTTTTCTTTAGGTATATCCATTGCATGAATTGCGGTTTTTGCCTCCTTAAGCGTTTTCCACGATAGAGGATTAACGCCTGTATATTTCTCAACGGCTTCCGGCACTTTCATGCGTGTCCAGGGTCGTGCAAATTCCAATTCCTGCCCCTGGTAGCGTATTCTTGTCTCACCTAACACGCGTTTTGCCGTATATTCGATAATCTCTTCAATGATATCCATGCCGTATGAATAATCTTCATATGCAATCTGAGCCTCGAACATCGTAAATTCCGGATTATGGTCGTAATCGATTCCTTCGTTTCTGAACACTTTCGTGATCTCGAATACTTTCTCAAACCCTCCGACGATCAGGCGCTTGAGATACATTTCATCGGATATCCGAAGGTACAAATCCGCGTCCAGTTCATTGTGATGGGTGGAGAACGGCCGGGCAAACCCACCGCCATACACGGGCTGGAGCGTGGGTGTTTCTACTTCAATGAATCCGTGATCCGTAAGAAAATCCCTGATACTATCTATGGTCCTGCTTCGTAACTCCAGCCTTCTTTTTACTTCGGGATTCAGTATGGTATCAAGGTACCGTTTGCGGTAGCGCTCTTCGACGTCTTTCAACCCATGCCAAGCATCCGGTAGTGGACGCAATGTTTTGGTAAGGACCTGAAAATCCTCAGCCAGAACCGACAGCTCTCCTGCCTGCGTATTCCCGATGACACCTTGTACAGCCACTATATCGCCGATATCAATATACGGCAGTAATGCAAATGAATCCGGCTGCATCGAATCCGCCTTCAGCATCACCTGTATTTTCCCCGATTCGTCCGCGATGTCCCAGAAAGACAGTTTGCCGTGCCCGCGGATTGCCATAATCCTACCGGCCACTGCAACGCTTTGTTTTTCCATATCGCGCGCCTGAGCCACAGAATGATCACGCCGTACAGACGCGGGGTACGGATCTACCCCAAGGGACCGGAGCGCTTCGAGTTTTTCCTTCCGCACTTTTATGAGTTCATCTATTGAAGCCATAATTGTATTATATATGATAAACCCCGCTTGCGGCGGGGCTTTAATTTCTTTTTTGCATTTTTATGCTATATGTAATATTTTATATAGAATTTTGCCCGCCGGAGCGGCAACCTCTACCTTCTCCCCTACTTTCTTGCCCATAAGGGCCTTCCCGAGCGGAGATTCATGGGAGATTTTTTTCTCTTTCGGGTCAGCTTCCCACTCGCCGACTACGGTAAATTCCTCTTGTTTGCCGTTTATATGCACCGTAACACGGCATCCAACATCCACCTGGCCTTTGGCATGTTTGGTCATCACCTTGGCGCTGTGAATGATTTCTTCCAGCTCAGCAATCCGGCCGTCAATAAATGACAGGTTCTGGTTCGCATCCGTATATTCGCTATTCTCCGACAAATCACCCTGTTCCCTTGCTGCAGCAAGCCGTTCGACCGCTGCCGGGCGTTTGGTATTGACAAGCTCGTTGTATTCAGCCTTCAGCTCTTCAAGGCCTTCTTTCGTCATAACGACAGTTTTGATTGTATCCATAAATATATGTGCCTTTCACATCAAAAAATCCTCCCCAAGAATATATAAAATAAGCCCAGGGAGACGCAATTACGGACTTTATTTTCTCAAAATAGTCACATACTTGTCAAGTAGTTGAGATTTGAAATATCAAGATTTGAAATATCAAAAAGCGGCACATTCGTCGTACTTGTCAGGACTCCTCAGTGCATTGTCGGTTTCTAACCTCATCAATATGCATTGATTCGGTAAGAAACGTCAATGTACAGGTGTTGGGACAAAGTTCGAAATTGTTATCTTCTCCGATTCCTACCAACTTTTTTAAAAAATAGAGGCCCTAGGCCTAAATCAGACTCCTCTTGATATCCTTGCTTTGTAAATAGCCCAATTAACCCCTTGCGTATTTCTGCTGTAGTAGAAAAGTTACAAAAAATTGTTTCAATTCTAGAGGCGCGTACGCTTCTTGCAGCCTGTTCAAATTCTTGCAGAAGTTGTTGTCCAATTCCCCGTCTTCGTACAGATTCAGGAACAATAATTATATGAACCTGCGCTCTCCCTCCTGGCTTGTCGGGTAGGTCGCCTATAAGAATAGCTCCGTTCTCTTTACTAATAGTTTTTTTCATTGTTCAATTATATCACTTTAGGCTATATGTACGATCTAAACTATGAATAACTTTGTACCCCGTGCCGGATGAGTAACGGCGCATAGAATTCTGATTTGCGCCACCGAACCTGCCTTCGGCAAGGTTCGCACGGACAGAGTACAAAAAATACCGCCAAAATGGCGGTATTCTTTTGTACCCCGTGCCGGATTCGAACCGGCGATTTATTCCTTGAGAAGGAATCGTCCTAGGCCACTAGACGAACGGGGCTTGTAGTCAATATTTTATCACAAATCAGCAGTAAGGCTCTCACTTTTCACTGTGATACAATGCCGTGGTATGGCTATACCGAACCGGAAAATACGGCGGATCCGATTCTTTTTGCTTATCCTCACCATTCTCCTTATCATTTTTTTCTTCCGTTTTCT
>Ga0172371_10005084_pt1 | contig 19631 bp, 14 predicted proteins | sample Lak12m_FD_114543 | JGI IMG/M metagenome (GOLD analysis project Ga0172371, IMG submission 114543) | Freshwater microbial communities from Kabuno Bay, South-Kivu, Congo - kab_022012_12m | ecosystem: Environmental > Aquatic > Freshwater > Lake | place: Democratic Republic of the Congo: South-Kivu... | reverse complement strand
CGTTAACTTCAATTCGAACCGGACCATCAGTTGGCGGAGAGGTAAAGGTTTATCCCAACCCTGCAAAGGATTATGTTTGTTTTGAGTATGCCGGTAGCGGGCAGGTAGAAATGCCGGATGTAAAAATACTCAACGGCCAGGGTGTACCTATGCAAAATTCTGTGTTGTACAAAACTGTGGGGGAGATAATTTGGGATGTTCGTGGTGTAGCGAAAGGCGTGTATTTTTACCAGGTCACTGGCGACGGTTACTATTCACGGCAGGGGAAGGTTGTTGTAAATTGAAAATAAAACAAGGCTTTTTATTGCCGGGGATGATTTGTCTGATTTCAGTGTAAACCGGGACAAAAGTCTCGTTTTTTTTGAGATTTGAAATTCATTATTTATCCAACTCCAATACCAAAACCGATCTTGCAGGAATAATCAAATTATCCAGATCAAAGGATTTTTTTGTAATCGCATCTTTGCCGGTTTTAAAGTCTGAAATAATCTCATCAAATTTGTTTCTTTCAACCGGTTTCTCCTCAGTATTTTTATTCATCACAACCATAACCACATTTTGATTGTCATACCTGAAATAGGCGTAAATGCCGTCTTCCGGCGCAAAATGCAATAGTTTTCCATGCTGTAAAACGGTGGATTGCTTCCTGAAATTGAGCAAAGCTTTCATAAAAGCCTGTGCTTCCTTTTGCTGTGTTGTCAAGCCTGTTGCGTTAAACGCATTTATTGTATCACCTTTCCAGCCACCGGGGAAATCACTACGAATAATTCCGTGGCTTGTGGTTCCCGGATTCGACATCAAAATCTCAGCGCCATAATAAATCTGTGGGATACCGCGCATGGTCAGGATAAAGGCGATTCCCATTTTGTAGAGTTCAAAATCTTCATTTACCTGTGTAAAGAAGCGGCTCATGTCGTGGTTATCCGGAAAGATTACAAGATTTTCCGGATCAGCATAAAGGAAATCGTTTGCCAGCATCTGGTAAAGTTCGACAAAGCCTTTGGCATATATTTTTTCATCACCGGTGAGGCCTCTTGCCAATGCACCCTGCAACGGAAAATCCATCATACCCGGCAAACAGGAAACATAACCGTTTGGATTAATTTTACCGCGCTGCCAAAAAGCGACAATGGCCGGGTTTTCGCTCCATTCTTCACCAACGATGTTAAAATTTGGGTATTCATCCAAAACTTCGCAGGTCCAGCGGGTCATAAAATCCTTGTCGGGATAACTGTATGTGTCCATTCGGATTCCATCGAGTGCTGCATACTCGATCCACCATATCGAATTCTGGATGAGATAATCAGCCATGAGAGGATTTCTCTGGTTGAGATCGGGCATGGTTTTGACAAACCAGCCATCTGAAAACTTTTTTTTGTCATATTTCGATGCATATAAATCCTGGATTGTACTTCTTTGATGGTTGGTGCTGACTAATTTTCCCCCGTAATTTATCCAGTCGGCTGACGGCAAATTCTTCATCCACCAGTGTTCCGAACCACAATGGTTAAAAATCATGTCCATAATTAGCTTTATGCTTTTTTCTTTGGCTGCAAGGCCAAGCTGGTGGTATTCTTCATTTGTGCCGAAGCGCGGATCGACTTTATAAAAATCGGTAGCGGCATAGCCATGATAAGAATATTCGGTCATATTATTTTCGATCACCGGATTTACCCAGATGGCTGTAAATCCCATTTCGCCGATATAAGTTAGATGCTGTAAAATTCCCGCTATATCACCACCATGGCGACCTCCGGGATTCTGTCGATTGGCAGTATCCACCATCCCCGGAACATTGTCATTATCCGGATTGCCATTTGCAAAACGATCGGGTGTAATCAGATACATCACATCGCTGTTGCTAAAACCCTGCCTTTGAGAGGAACCAGCTTCGCGTTTAAATAGTTGAAAACTGTAGCTTGTTTCTTTTTTGTTGTTTTTTATAAAATCAATCAAAAGCATGCCAGGCATTGCATCCCCGCTGATTTCGAGATAAACAAAAAGATAGTCTGGATTTGTGACCTTAACCACTTCTTCAATCCTGACACCCGGATAACTGATCTGAGGAGTCAGATCTGCAATATTTAAACCATATACCAATAGCTGAACGTTGTGGTTCGTCATCCCGGTCCACCAAAACGGTGGCTCAAGCCGCTGGATTTCATATTTTGCTGAGCTTGCCGAAAAAGGAGTTAGAAATGAGATCAGTAATACAATTGAGAAAATAATTTTATTCTTTGATTTCATAAACTTGAAATTTGATGTCATCAATTCATTTCAACAAATTGGTAAACTTTTACATATCATCGAATAGTTCTACAGAGCCGTTTAGTTGAACAGCAATAACGGTTAGCTGTTCATCCAGGACGTTTTCGGGAACATCGATATAGAGTATTCCCGGACTATCGCTCCAATATTGTTTCATTTTGATGTCCCACTTAAGTTTTGTGCCGTTTCCAACAACCCTGATGCGGTTTATTTTATTTTTCAATCCTTTAATGGCAATAGGGCCGACAGGTTTATTTTCGAGAAAAAGAAACAATATGGTGCTGTCATTTGATAAAGTTGTTGGCCCGGAGAAATATTGGCATGGAATACCTGCCAATGTTCCATAAATGGCTTCGCTGTGTTTTTTAGTCCAGCGACCCAATTCCTTCAGAATATGTTGCTGTTCTACAGGGATGGTGCCATCTTCTTTTGGACCGATGTCGAGCAGAAGGTTGCCTCCTTTACTCAGGCAATCCGCGAAAATCCTGAGAATCTGGTTGGGCGTTTTATAATTGTTGTCGTTTTGTTGATAGCCCCAGGAATCGTTCATGGTCATGCACAATTCCCAGAATTTATCTTTCGGTTTTGATATGGGAACACCTTGTTCAGGGGTCGAATAATCACCGTATCCCGCTAAGCGGGAGTTGATGATGATTTCAGGATTTCTTTCGAGAAGTTTTTGGCGAAGTTCCTTTGCCTTCCACTTATCGGCCAATTGTTCCCAATCCCCGTCAAACCAGATTAGATCCGGGTTATATTGTTTTTGGAGTTCATCAATCTGATTAAAATCGAAATGGATAAACCGGTTCCATCTCAGCGTATCGTCGGTGTATCTTTTCTGAGATTTCGTAAAATTTGGATAATCGGGATGTGACCAATCCAGGAGTGAATAGTACAATCCTACTTTAAGATTATTCTTTCTCAGTGCGTTGCAAAATGGTCCAACCAGATCTCGGGCTGCCGGTGTTCGTTTTACAACATTCAAATCGCTGTATTTACTGTTCCACAAGGCAACACCATCGTGGTGTTTTGAAGTTAAAACAGCATTTCCGGCACCACTTTCGGAGATCAGTTTTGCCCAGCCCGGGGGGTCATATTTTGAAGCCGTAAACCTGTCCAATTGTTTCAGGTAATCGTTGTACGAAATATATTCGTTGTAAAACGACCAGGATTCATCGATACCATTAACTGCGTATATTCCCCAGTGGATAAAAATTCCGAGTCGGGCATCGTGGAACCATTGCATTTTTTCCTGGCTATTTTGTTGGCAATGGGCTGAAAGGTTAATCGAAAGCAGTAAAAGAGCAAACAGGTGTTTTGTATTCATAGTAAATATTCATTCATTTTCACGCCGAACAGTGGGTTATTTTCGGCAATGTTTTTTACTCAATTACGATTTCATCAGCGAAAAGCCAGGCAGGATTACCGGCACCTTTATGCCATCCCGGGCAAACACCACGGTTTTTTGCGATTACTTTAATAAATCGTGCCTTTATGGGACTAAAACCAAAGGTGAAATCCTTTGTCTGAACCCGCCAATCGTCCTCGGCAACGGTGTTTTCGACAAAGCCCGTATTTCTAAAGTTCTTTCCATCGTCCGAAAAGAAGTATTCGACACGCTCAGGCATGAAAACCCATGCATTTACATCCTGCAGAAAGCCTGTTGTAAGTTTACCGATTTTTTCGGTTTTCCCTAAATCGACGATGGCTTCCAGGTCCACACCTTCGTAACCTTGCCATACACCCGTCCTGAAATTTGAACTCCCGCGAAGGAAATCAATTAAAGCCACATCACCACCGGCATTGTATTGGTTTGCATAAGGGTATTTAATGCTGATTGTTCTTCCTTCGGGGATTTTGGTAAAAGTTGCCTGGATGTCGTAGCTTTTCTCCTTGTCAGCATTCATGGCTGAGGCTACAAGGTTTACAGAACTGTTAATCTGAAATGGCAATGTATATTTTAAAAATTCGTTCATATCATCATTCGTCTGATTTAGATAATCAATTGAAACTGTCGGGTCCAAATCGGCAAAGCCAATGGTTTCCGCATTGTGAAAAACCTTCTCACCTAACTTTACAAAAGGAACCGGAACAATAAGATGGTCGCTGATTGCAGAAACCGGGATATTTTCCTGACCGGTACCCCATTTTTTATTTGGTTTTTTCCACATCTTAAATAAAATATCACCGCCATCCATAATTTGCTGGTGGTTGATAAATGATTTGGTGTAAGGTTCATCGTTGAGAAATGCAGAATGGATGTATTTATTTCCTTTGGAATTGTGACTGGTTTCGATGACGAATTGTTTCCCATTTTCGAGATTTAAAGTCACTTTTTCGAAAACCGGACTGCCAATGGCGTAAATATCCGATCCGGGGGTGACGGGATAAAAACCCATAGCACTTAATACGTACCATGCCGACATCTGCCCACAATCCTCGTTGCCACAAAGTCCATCGGGTTTTGAATTGTACAAATCGTCTATAATCTTACGGGATACTTCCTGCGATTTCCAGGCCCTGCCAGCATAATTGTATAGATAAGCCATGTGATGGCTGGGTTCATTGCCATGGGCATACTGACCGATCAAACCGGTAATATCCGACTGGTCGCGGCCGGTTGTTTTTGAGCTTACGCTGAAAAGTTCATCCAATTTTTTACTTAGGCTGTCGGGCCCGCCAACCAGCGCCATCAAACCCGAAACATCCTGAGGAACAAAAAAACTGTATTGCCAGGCATTGGCTTCGGTGTAATTGAAGTTGACTTCTGATGGATCGAAAGGTTTAAACCAGCTTTCGTTTATTTTTGCCCTCATGAATTTTGTTTCCGGATCGAAAATATTTTTGTAGTTCTGTGCCCTTTTAATGAATGTTTCGTAATCGGATTCCCTTCCCATCGCTTTGGCAATCTGAGCAATGCACCAGTCGTCGTAAGCATATTCCAGTGTTCTCGAAACCGACTCCGATTCATCGCTTGAAGGAATATACCCTTTCTTCTTATAAAATTCGAGGCCAAAATGATCCTGCATAGCACTTTTAATGCAGGCATCCAGAGCCTTCTGGGAATTATATCCCCGAATACCTTTCATGTACGCATCTGCAATTACAGGAACGGCGTGATAGCCGATCATGCAGTTGGTTTCGTTTGCAGCCAGTTCCCATACAGGGAGAAGGCCACCTTGTTCATATTGGGCAAGCATCGAATTGATGAAATCGTTGGTACGTTTCTGGTCAATGATGGTAAGGAGTGGATGTTCAGCCCTGAAGGTATCCCAAAGCGAAAATACAGTGTACATGTTGAAGCCGTCGGCCTCGTGGATTTCCATGTCGTGGCCCCGGTATTTCCCATCGAAATCGGTATAGAGATTCGGGCTTAGCAAGGCGTGGTAAAGTGCCGTATAAAATACGGTTTTCCGATCCTCGTCGTTGTCCTCAACTGTTATTCTGCCTAACTCATCGAGCCAGGCCTGGTTGGCAGTTGTTTTTACCTGCTCAAAATCCCAGCCTGGAATCTCCTTTTCCCGGTTATTTTTTGCACCTTCTGTGCTGACTGCCGAAATTCCTACTTTCACAAGAACTTCCTGTCCGGCCGATGTATCAAAAGTTACCCAGGCTTTGACATCCTTTCCACTTACTTTTTTAAGTTTAGTAGTTTTTTCGCCATCGGAGGCAATACCAAAACTTTTAAAAGGCTTAGAGAATACGGCATTAAAAAAAATAAACTGGTCGTGTGCCCATCCTTCGGTTCTGCGCAGGCCTTGTATTTCGTTATCACTAACAAATTCTACCCACAATTCGTTGATCTGATCGCTGGTTGCGCCTTCAACAAGGTCGATGATCACATTTGACTGGTCAGATTTCGGGAAATTATATTTATGAAATCCTGTCCGGTAGGAAGTAGTTAATTCTACCGCAATATCATAATCATCTAGTTTTACTGCGTAAAAACCGGGTGAAGCATTTTCGTTTTTATGGCTAAAGCGTGAACGGTAGCCGGATTCCGGATTTTTTTCGGTTCCCGGGTCAAGTTGAATGGCACCGGTTGTCGGCATAAACCTGATGTCGCCATAATCTCCGCAACCCGTCCCACTCAGATGGGTGTGACTGAAACCCATGATGGAACTGTCGGAGTAATGGTAGCCGGAACAAGCGTCCCAGTTGTCTTTCCGTGTATCCGGGCTCAGTTGCACCATCCCGAAAGGCATTGTTGCTCCGGGATAAACATGGCCGTGTGCGGCAGTACCTATAAAAGGATCGACATAGTTTGTGACTTTTTTTTCAGAATCGGTACATGAGAAAAGCAAAAACACAGAAATGCAGGTAAAGAATGTTGCGTATTTCATTTTGGAAGATAATAAAAATTAGTATTTTGTAAGAAAATCTCTATTTGAAATAACTGGCCGAATCAATCAAAACGTTTTTGCCATTTTTGTAAAGTGCATAGTTAAAACCAGGCTGAATGCAGTACGCACCGGTTTCGCCGGCTTTGTTTATGGCAATATAGCCAACCTGGTGTTCCTTTAAATTTACTCCTGATTTGATGATCCGCATAACGGCTTCTTCACAGGCCTTTTGTGGGGTGTAACCGTTACGTATGAGTTCGACAACCAAAAAACTCCCTAAAGTACGCATAACCAGCTCTCCTGTTCCCGTTGCTGTGGCCCCTCCCACGGCATTATCCACAAAAAGTCCGGCACCGATTATTGGAGAATCCCCAACACGGCCATGAATTTTGTAAGCCATACCGCTGGTGGTGCATGCACCTGAGAGGTTTCCTTGTTTATCGATAGCAATCAAACCAATGGTATCATGATTTTCGGAATTAGGGACCGGCTGATATTTTGATTCGATCTTCCATTTTTCCCAGGCTTTCTTTGCCTTTTCGGTCAGCAGGTTCTCCTTTTTAAACCCATTTTCGAGAGCAAACTGTAAGGCTCCCTCACCGGCTAACATTACATGTGGTGTCGTGTCCATCACCAATCGTGCGACTGATATCGGATGGACAATATTTTCGAGAAAACATACCGACCCTGCTTTTCCGTTTTCGTCCATGATACAGGCATCGAGTGTAACTTTGCCATCCCGGTCGGGCAGGCCACCGCGGCCCACACTCAGATTGTCAGGGTCGGCTTCTGGGATTTTAACCCCGGCTTCAACCGCATCAATAGCTCGCCCACCTTGCATAATCACCTCCATAGCAGCATCGTTGGCGGCTAAACCATGATTCCAGGTGGAAATCACCATTGGACCAGGTGGCATAGGATTAGCCGGCAAGTTCATTGCATTTGTTTTTTTATTAGCGAAGGACGGGCCGAAAAGCATAGCCAAGGTTGCCGCTGTTGATTTAGATAAAAAATTTCTTCTGTTCAGCATTTTATAGTTTTTCAAGAATTTATGTAAATAATGAAATTTTTCCTGTTTTGGCATGGGTAATCCGGATAAGATCAAAGGATTGAATTTGACATTGTAACCCCCGCATTCCGGCACTTACAAAAATTTGTGGATGACTGAGGGCTGTTTCATCAACGAAAGTAGGAAAATTCTTTTTCATCCCTACCGGGGAAACGCCTCCCCGGATATAACCTGTAATAGCAAGAACTTCCCTTAAATGAACCATGGCACATTTTTTATTTCCGCTTAAAGCCGCAAGTGCCTTCAGATCTGCTTCAGCTGCACCCGGTATTACAGCAACGATTACACCGGTTTTGTCGCCGCTGAGAACAAGCGTTTTAAAAACAAGATCGATGGAATGACCCATTTTTCTTGCCACGTTTTCAGCGCTCAAATCGTTTTCATCAACCTCGTATTCGAAAAGCCTGTATTCGATTTTTTGCTGATCCAGGATTCGCACTGCATTCGTTTTTTTCATCTCCTCACTTAAATTGTTCCCACCACCCCTCTGAGCGAGGGGTTTTTCCATCCCCCCTCCGGGGGTGACTGAGGGAGGTATTATTTAATTTCAAATTCGATTAATACCGGCAGGTGATCCGAAGGATAAATCCCATCCCAATTGTCGGTAAGTGTTGCATGCCAGCTTACGCTTACTTTATTGTTTATAAAAATATAATCGATTACTCTGCCCGGAACGCCAATAAAATCGAAGCCCACGAAGGTAAATGAAGGCCCTACGTGTGGAAATTTTGAAACTTTGGAAGCATCCTGCACAACAAAACCGTTAGTATTTTCAATAATAGTTTTGTAAGGTTTTGATGTTGGACTATCGTTCAGGTCGCCTGTTATAATGACAGGGTCGTTTTTAGTGATTTCGTATGCTTTTTTTAGAAGCAATATGGCGCTTTGGTCGCGTGCGTTCTGACTGGAATTATCAAAATGGGTGTTTAATACATAAAAGGATGATCCTGTTGATAAATCTTCAAATTTCACCCATGAAACCAATCTTGGTAATGTAGCATACCAGCTCATACTTCCGGGAATATCCGGCGTTTCTGACAACCAGAAGGTGCTTTGTTCCAAAACGGTAAACCTGCGTTTATCGTAAAAAATAGGGTTAAACTCTCCTTTGTTTAAACCATCTTCACGACCAATCCCATAATAAGCAAATTCTGGAAAAGCCAGCTGTAAATCGTTTACCTGGTTAAATAAGGGTTCCTGGAGACAAAAAATATCAGCCTTATTAAATTTGATCACACTAATCAGATGGTCTTTACGATTGGCCCAAACGTTATCGTTATCAGTGGGTGTGTCGTAGCGGACGTTGTATGTCAACAGACGGATCGGATTGTTGATTTTAAGAAGGCCCTGGGCGCTCGAATGAAATTGAAATCCTAATAAAACCAGGATTAGCCCAATCTGTAATTTTCGTTTCATAACTTATGATTAATTTCGTTCAATGTTCTATAGGTCAATTTGTTTTTGAAATCCGGAATAGTTTGATCCGTAATAAAATTAACTTCCAACAGTTCCCCCGGAAGAACGTCAAAATAGTTGTCATTAAATTTACCGTCATAACCATCAACTTCAAGATGCAGATTTTTTAAAAGCCGTTCAGTGGTTATCGAAATTCTGTATCCTTCAGCGGTTTTCTGAATTGTGAATTCAGGCTTTGCTTCTGGCAAATTTAGGAATTTTGGCTTATTAAAATAGAAATGATTTGAGGATAATGGTTTTCCCGCCTTCAGAATTGTAGCACTAAATACTACATCATTCATACTTTTGTTTTTTAGTATGTATGTCAACTTTGTTGCAAACTGCTTTTCGGCGGATGATGACTTTACCAACAAGTCTTTTTGATGTTGCCAGATGATGTTTCCATTAAAGTCGATTATTTTCATCTGGAGGGCAGCGGGAAAACTTTCCACAGCATCCGAAACAACATAAACACATAATTTTCCCTCCTCTAAAACCGGTGAAACCAAAATTCCGGCAAACGCTTTGCCAACTAAGTAATGCAGGGCTTTCCAGTTGCCGTAGTAGTCGATGGATGACCACGAAGTTACCGGCCAGCAATCGTTGAGCTGCCAGTAAAGTGTTCCCATGCACCGCGGCATACTTCGCCTGTGCGCCTCAACGGCACCGACGATTCCCTCAGCCTGCAGCAGTTGACTCACATAAACATAATCTTCGAATCTTGCCGGGACTTTATAATCCCGCTCCATATATAGATTGATCAGTTCGGTTCCCCTGGGATGCTTTTGATGGACCTGCATCACCGGCGAGCCAATTTTCCTGTCGTCGGGAAGGGTGAATTTTTTAATTGATTTCATGTCCGGCATCCCCTGGAAACCATATTCACTCATGAAACGCCCGATTTTTTCGGGAAAAATTTCAAAGGGTTGTTCGCCCCACCAGACACCCCAGTAGTGTGAATCGTCGAAAAGTAAGCTTTCTGGGTGTCCCCATCCGATGGATGGTGAGGAAGGATGATAAGGTCTTGAAGGATCAAGTTTGTGAAGGGCTTCAGGAAGAATCTGATCAAAAATTTTAAGATAATTGTTCCAAATTTCGATCGAGTCCTTGAAAGAATAGGCAAATTGTTTCTGCCAACCCCAGTTGTGCCAGGCTTCGTCGATTTCGTTATTACCACACCAAAGTGCAAGACTCGGATGATTTCGTAACCGGATGATGTTATCTTCGGCTTCCTGTTTTATGTTTTCCAGAAATCCCTCATTGCCGGGATACAAATTACAGGCAAACATAAAATCCTGCCACACCAGAATACCGTTTTCATCGCACAAATCGTAAAAATTTTCATTTTCGTAATTTCCACCACCCCAAACTCTCAACATGTTCATGTTGGCTTCTTTGACAGATTCGATAACTGCTTTGTATTTTTCGTTGGTAACCCGGGGCATAAAATTATCGGGAGGAATGTAATTTGCACCTTTCATAAAGACAGGCTGACCATTGAGTTTGAGATAAAAAGACCGACCGATCGAATCGGATTCTCTCACAAGTTCGATTTTCCGGATTCCGAAGCGTGCATTCTTTACGTCAGAAAGCCCATTATTGACCGAAAGCCGGACTTCTGCCTGATAAAGATGAGGTTCTCCCAGGCCATTACTCCACCAAAGAGCCGGATTTTCGATCTCAAAAGGAAAAGTAATCTTGTTTGAACCTTCATTTACGTCAACCCCTTTGCTTTTAAGATGCGTATTATTAATCAATAAATCGATATCAGCCTTGCCAACCGTGCTGCTCAGGAAATTGACCTCCAGTTTCATCACGGCTTTATCCGAATTTACACGATCTGTCGAAATGAAGATATTTTGTATCCGGCAATTATTCCAGGCTTCTATCCTGACTGATCTCCAAATTCCACTGGTGACAAAGCGCGGTCCCCAGTCCCAGCTGTATTGATAAGCGGCTTTCCGGCTAAAAACCCGGGTATCCGGTAATTTATAGGGTAGTGATTTGGTTTTGACCGAATCCTGCAACGCCGCCGGCAAAAAGGTTATTTCCAGAATATTTCCCTTTTCCTTTAAAAGACTTTTTACATCAGCCTGCCACGAACGAAACATATTATTGCAAACCAAGATTTTTTGTCCGTTGAGGCTTACATCCGCATAAGTATCGAGGCCGTCAAAATGGAGAAGAATATTTTTTTTCGAAAAGATATCATCATTCAAATCAAACGTATCGCAGTAATTCCAGCTTTCCTTTTCGATCCATTGCAACTTACTTTCTTCGTCCCTGTAAAAGGGTTCGGAAATGATTTTATTTTGAAGTAAATCGGTATGAACAGTCCCCGGCACCGTTGCTGGAAGCCAGGTTGTGTCGGTCGATTTTTTGAATTTCCAGGCCTGATCGATGTTTTTTGTGATGAGGTCGGGAGCAGTATTTAGTTGGCACCCTGCTAATATTGTAACTAATAGCAGCAGATTAATAATCTTATCACAAGGGTTTGTGAGCGAAATCGTTTTCATTTGGTTTTTATTACATGAATAAGCCATCCAGAAGTTAAAAGTGCGATTGACAAACAATAAATTACCCAAAAATCTCCCTTAGTTCCTTGTTGCTAAGTTTGCCAATCCAATTTTCGCCAGTAGCGACAGTCATGTCGGCCAGGTGTTTTTTCTTTTGAATCATTTCATCAATACGCTCTTCAAAAGTGTTTTTTGTAATGAACCTGTGAACCTGTACATTTTTATTTTGGCCAATGCGGTACGCACGATCGGTAGCCTGTGATTCGACTGCAGGATTCCACCACAAATCGTAATGAATTACCTGCGTTGCCGCTGTAAGATTTAATCCCGTTCCGGCAGCCTTAAGTGATAACAAGAATATTTTATCGGCACGGTTATTCTGAAACCGGTGAACCATCTCCTGACGCTGTTTTATGTTACAGCCTCCATGCAAAAACATGGGCTCTTCGCCAAGTTTTTCACAGATGAACTGTTGAAGTAATTTCCCCATTTCACGGAATTGTGTAAATATCAGTACTTTTTCGCCACCGTCAATAATTGCTTCTAGCATATCGAGTAAAAGGAGTGTCTTTCCTGAAAGGGATGGATCTTTTTTCCCATTCTTCAGAAACTGCGTGGGGTGGTTGCAGATCTGTTTAAGTGCCAGAATCATTTGAAGAACCAATCCCTGCCGCTTAAATAACGATTGTTGATCGGTACCTCCAATTCCTTCGATTTCCTGCATCGCCATCTGAAGCGTTTTTTCGTATAAAGCAGCCTGAGATTTGGTTAATGTGCTGTACTGGTTTTGCTCGATTTTATCGGGCAAATCGGAAATTATCCTTTTATCCGATTTTAATCTGCGCATTAAAAAAGGAGCAGTTACCTTACGGAACCGTGCAATTGAATGTTCATCGTTAAAAATTTGAATTGGTGACGCAAAATCTTCCTTAAATGATTTTTCGTTGCCGAGATAGCCTTTATTTGTAAAATCCATAATTGACCAAAACTCGGTAAGGCGGTTCTCGACCGGTGTACCGCTCATAGCAATTCGAACACCCGAAGAAATATTTTTAACGGCTTTGCTTTGCGCAGTATCATTATTTTTAATGTTCTGGGCTTCATCAATTACTATTATCTCCCATTTCTTTTTCTTCAAAATATTTGTATCGCTTCTTACAACCCCATAGGTGCTAAGCATTATATCCGCATCAAAATTCTTCAAATCACGAGCATTCCCATGATAAATATGTGTTGTGAGGGATGGTGCAAATCTCTCAATTTCGGCTTCCCAGTTGGTGAGAAGGCCGGTTGGTACAATGATGAGTGCTTTTTGTTTTGGATTGATTGTTCCTTCTTCTTTCATTTTCTGAAGAATAGCAATTACCTGTACAGTTTTGCCAAGGCCCATATCATCGGCGAGTATGCTCCCAAAACCGATTTTCATGTTCCGGTACATCCACGAAAAGCCACGATGCTGATAAGGCCGTAATGTTGCCCGCAATCCCTTTGGCAGACTAATATTATTATCAGAAGTAAGCTCCCTGATCATCTTTTTTACTTCATCCGAAAGAATTACCGGCGCGCCTTCATATTCTTCCATCAGGGCTATTTGCATCAGTTGAAACGAGGATTGTGGTTTGGTGTTGGCGAAATGCCGGTGCAACTTTTCGAGATCACTCTCATCGACATAAATGTAGTTTTCTTTAAATTTCATCAAACCTGAAGCGTTGCTTATGAGTTTTTTATATTCTTCAGGTGTCATTACCTGGTCGCCAATGGCAATTTGCCAGTCGAAAGTAAGCAAATCGTCGAGGCGGATAAAGCGGCCTTCATCCGATTTAGCTTTCAACTTTAATGAAGCTTTGGGGCGTAATAACTCCTGCAGCGATTTGGGCAACAGCGTTTTGATATCGAGCAGGCGAATGACCGGTATCATATTCATCAAAAATGGAGCAAACTCATTTATGTCGAAAGTTATAAGTTTTTTAGCCTGCTGGTTGATGCATGCATCGAGACCTTTAATGAATGGTGAAAGCAAAGAGAGTGTTTGTAAAATTTTGAAACGATGTTTCTCATATTGTTTTTGAACGAGAATGGCATTAAGCGATATGGGCAACTGATCTGGTCTGGTAGTATCTTCGATACTGATACTCACCTCAAAACCATCTGCGTCTTGCTCGGTAACCGTAATCACAGGTTTGAAATTTTCGGAAGCGAGATAAAAGCGGTCCAGCCACACTTTGATTCCGCCACTTAAGGCAGTTTCGCCCACATCGGTAAAACGATATGGCAGGTTTTTGAAAAACAAAGCCATAAATTCATCATCCGGCACAATACCTGAGAACTGCGAAACAAGATAAGTTAAGAATAACGACAACAGGTTTACCTGGTAATCCTCAACCGGGATTAAAAGTTCTTTTTCCCGAATCGTTTGATGGACGAACAGCAGGTTGGGTGGAATAATGGTTTTTAACTTGCTGATCAATGCTTTAACCTTGCTATCGATCATAGCAGGAAGCCATCGAATAAAAAATCTCTTATCGTCGAGCTGAACTATTTGCGGAACAACAGCACCTTTAGCCAGCAGATGCATGGCAGCAAAAAAAGTTTTGTGCAAAGCTGCTACCGAAGGCTGGAAGTCGATGAGATGGTCAGGATTGAGCTGCCAAAGTAGTAAGATTAGTTCTTCAGGCCTGATAGTTTCTTGTCGTTCATCAACAACCCCCAAGCTACCGTTAGGGTTTACATGAATTTTTATTTCTGATCGGTGACTTAATGGAGTAACTTCTTTTAAAGTTGGGAAAAGGGTTTCAAATTTCAGATTCTTTTTAATAATCCGGGAGGTTCCTTTGGTTATCCGTTGAATTATTGAAGTGTATTGTTCTTTGAAATTGCCTTTATTGTAAAATGGAGGAGCATCCGGAAGAATCTGAATCAATGGTTCGGCGATAGGCTGTAACTGAGAAAAATCAACCCGCTGATATGCTTGTTCCGCATCAAAATCCAAAGCACTTTTTTTATTAACTCCCTTTAACAAAATCGCCAACTTCAAAATCTCGGCATTTTTGTTCGTTTCTATAAAAATTCCTCTTTTATTAAGTTCTTCAATAAGGTTTACGTTATGAATCTGAAAAACAAGAAACGGATTGTTATCAATTTCCTGGCTAACCATGTAAATCACAGCAGCAAGGTGCTTGCAAGGTACTGCCCAGTCAGGACATGAACATTGCATTTTAAAATCAGTCCATTGACGGGGGAAGACTTTTAAACCGACATTTTCAGCAACTGAAAGTATTTCGGGATCTAATTCGCGGTTGAGTAACTTTGAAATGAGTATTGGACGCTCAATGATCTGAGTCATCAAAAGTTCAATTTTATCTTCGAAAAATGGAGGGACGATAATTGTAACCCCATATGGTCTTGGCCGACTGCCAGCGACTTTAGCCAATATCTGATTGTTTTTTATTTTTACCTCTTTTACGTGTCCGCTTCGGGCATAAGAAGCCCCGCGAGGCAGGCGGTTATCATAATCAATATGGTCCAGCGACTTGAGCCAATGCTCGCCCCACCAGGTATTTCCAAACTTTTTTATCATCAACCTATTCTATAAAGTTCAGTTAGTATTAGCACGGTAAAAATAGCGGTTTCTCTTTAACAAAAAATAAGGTTGTCGAATAATTAAGGGATAATAGGCATGTTTTTGAAAGGCTTGTTTGCAGCTCACCAATTGATAATGGCGACTTTGAGTTGTTGAATTGTAAAAATAATAGCGCTGAAATCCCTCATTATTTAAGGAGCATTGATTCGGCAACATTATTAATAACTTAGATGACCTATGTCCAGGGAAAATATAGCCATAACCAATAATTATTATACTGATAGCTATTCAGGATTCATAGTTTCCAAATGTTTTCTTTTGGTAAGGATTATTGAATTATTAGTTTTTTTGGAAAAATAACCCAGGTAATTCATTAGTCGCGCAGAACCTGCAGTACCAAAGTATTTCCGGAATCGAAGAAGGAATTGTTATCCTGTTGTCTGGAGTTTTATAAGGGATCAATTTAAGGTCCATCGACAGGCATTAATTAAAAAGTAATAATTTTGGCCCAGGATAAACCGAGATTGTTTAAACAATTACTTTCTCCTGAACGGATGCCGGGTAATTGTAATCAGGCATTAAGCCGGAAAATCGATGATAACTAAAAAGGTAGAGGCAAAACAAAGGCAGTTTAAAGGAGTTTCCTTTGATGTTTTGGCGGTCGGACAAAAATCGATGGTCACCAGAATGAATTATAAAGCCGACGACAGCGTGCCTTTGCATGCTCACCCGAATGAGCAGAGTGGTTATGTAATTTCGGGATTGTACAGGATCAAATATCAAAATGTTCACGAAATTCTTCGCCCTGGAGACAGCTATTCGATACCTGAAAATTGTGAACACGCGCTGGAGGTAATTGAAGGGGGTGAGGTGATTGATGTTTTTATTCCGCCAAGACAGGATTATTTGTAAAATTTTATATACCGGATATGACACAAATTTTTCCAAAACCAGTGGCCGGTTTGCCGGAAGCCGATATTCCGGTTAAGGGAATTAAGGCGTTTCTTTCGCAGGGACCAAACCATCAGATCGTCTTTATGGAGTTTGCCGAGACTGTGGAAATTCCTGAACATGCACACGAGAGCCAATGGGGAATTGCACTCGAGGGTAAAATTGACCTGATTATTGATGGTGTTAAAAATACATTTGTCAGAGGTGACAGGTATTTTATCCCTAAAAATGCAAAGCATTCGGCTAAGATTTATGCGGGTTACGCAGCCATCGAATATTTTGATCAGGTGAACCGCTATCAGGAAAAGGCTAAAATTTGATGAACGAAATTTTAAAGTATTAATCAGCGGTTTAATATGAGAGAACTGATAAAGCGAAATATAGGTGGCTGGAAAGTGCTGTTGTTCTTCATTCTGGCAATCATCATTTATGTATTGATGCTTACCATTACCATTCCCAAAGTGATGTCTTTTTCCGGAGGATTGAAAATACTTGATATGATGCCTGCCGGATACACACCCGAATATGTTAACACGCTTTTAAATGCTCTGGGAGAAGCAGGTAGGAACGCTTATTTGTACAACCAGATTCCGCTGGATCTGATGTATCCTTTGCTGTTTGGTGTGGGGAATTGCCTGATTCTGGCATATTTCCTTAATAAGATGGGGAAACTGGAAGGCAATTTATTCTATTTGTGCCTGGTGCCTCTTTTTGCCGGACTCTTCGATTATCTCGAAAATTCTGGCATAATCACGTTGTTGATTACTTATCCTGAGAACTCAGTAGTAATGTCGCAAATCACGAATATTTTTTCGATTCTGAAAAGTATTGCCACGACTTTATATTTCATAATTGTAATCATCGTGTTGATTGCTTTTGGAATAAGGGAATTCGTGAAGCAGTGAAGCATGCTTTATCTGGAAAATCTGTGCGATAACAAAGTTATTATGTAAAACAAAAACGTTTCTTTCCGCGAATTTGTAAAAAGTTCCTGGTTTATAAAGGCTACCTGATGTTTTTGCAGAAACAATCCAGTAAATTTATTATGAGGGTAAAACCGATTTTTGTTAGGTTAATTAGTGTTCTGTCTTGAACCGGGATGACTAAGTAGTCATTCTGTTGACAAAAATGTGAACAATTTTTCACTATCTTTGCGATATGAATTTACAGGATAAAATCAAGTATAAATCGGACTTTAAAAGGGAGCTTGATAAGTTTGCAGACAATCTGCGAAAATACGTTTCTACCGACAATGGCGACTGGACAGTAAAAGGGTTATTTGATGTTTATAAGAATATCTTCACCATTTCGTCGGACACGAAAATTGTTTCCAAAATCCTTGAGATACATATTTTCCCTCAAATTATGCAGTTCGCTGACAACTTCGGCTATAACATCATTCTTGCTGAAAAGCAAAACTGGTATCCTGACCTGACTTTCATTCACAAGAAAAATGAAGAAGTGAAATTTGCCCTCGACATTAAAACAACTTTCAGACGAAACGATAAAACTGCTGGTTTTACTTTAGGCAGCCATGGCGGTTACTTTAAGGAAAGGGATAAAAGCAAGAACATTCAGTTTCCTTACAATCAATATACGGGGCATTACTGTTTAGGTGTTATTTACACAAGAACCGACCTAAGTGAAGACATTTCCGAAACGGAAATTTATCAGGTTCAGGAACTTCAGGAAGAATACGATACACCAATCAAAAAAATTGGTGAACGAACAATTACGACTGTAAAGAACCTCAAATCTATCACTTCGGTTATTAAGGATTTTGACTTTTTCGCTGCCGAAAAATGGAAAATTGCAAGCGACAAACAAGGTTCCGGAAATACTGCGAACATTGGTACAATATTCGATATTGCCGACCTCAAAAATGAAAATGGGATTTTCAGCCAATTAGGTGAAGAATGGTTTGATGAGTATTGGATAAATCACGGTTCTGCCTCAATGGTAAAAGAGGGCAAACTAATAAAAATTACAACCCTGAAAAACTTCCTGGAATTTAAAGGAAGAACCAATTTGTGGGAAAAGATAGTTGCCAAAACATCTAATAAGAAAACAAGATGAGAGTAATTATTCCACCCATAAAAAGTCAAGGTATAAAAACCAAGTTGGTTCCATGGATCATGGAACTTGCGCCTAAAGTTACTGGAAGATGGATTGAGCCGTTTTTGGGAACGGGTGTCGTTGCATTTAATTCGGGTTACAAAAAAGCCATTCTTAACGACACCAATCCGCACATCATAAACTTTTATAAAGGTGTTCAACAAAAGAAAATTACAGCACCTTTAATGAAAAATTTCCTTGAACATGAAGGAGAAATATTAAGCAAAGCCGAAAACAATGGATACGAACATTATTTGAAAGTCCGGACTCGCTTTAATAGTGGTGAGTTTTCACCTTACGACTTTATTTTTCTTTCCCGGGCCGGTTTTAACGGTATGATGAGGTTTGGAAGCAAAGGAAACTGGAATATTCCTTTTTGCAAGAAACCAGAACGATTTGCACAGGCATACATAACCAAAATTACAAATCAACTTGCCACAGTAACTCAGATCATTCAACCCGAACCTGACTGGACTTTTTACAATCAATCATTTGCTGACATCATTCCAGTTGCAACAGAAAACGACATTATCTATTGCGATCCACCATACTATGGGCGTCATGTTGATTATTACAACGGGTGGGCGGACAAAGATGAGGAACTTTTATTCGATTTGTTAAACGGGACAAAAGCTAAATTTATTCTTTCAACATGGCATCACAACGACTGGCGGGAAAACGAAATGATAAGTAAGTTTTGGAGTAAATTCAACATTGTAACCAAAGATCATTTTTATCATAATGGTGGAAGTATTGAAAACAGACGGACAGTGGTTGAAGCCCTTGTTTGCAATTTCGATACCAATGGCTTTGCACAACATAACCACGGATTTACAAAGAAAATTAAAGTTGAACAGTTGGAATTGGGCTTTAACGAATAGCAAATTACATTCAACTTAACAGGTGAAGGATTTTTGGTTTTAATTGGCTTTTCTATAAGGTCATCAAAAAAGCATAGCTATCCTTAGGGCAAACGATAACTATCTCTTAAGTAAACGATAACTATCGATTGATTGAACAATAACTATCGTTTCAACCAGCAATAACCACCAATCAGAAAAATAACAAAAAATTGCCGAAATAAAGCTTTAAATTAATTTGGTGAATTGGTTTTTATTTTATATTTGTACCAATGGAGAAATCCTAAAAACTAATCAATTATTAATTAAAATTTCGTTATTATGCCCGTAATATACAAACTCGTGCTAAGGGTGGATATTTCGGAGCAAGCTGACCCCCTTAGAGCGGAATAAAATTGGCCGAATAAAGGAATGTTGCGAATAGGAAACAACTGACATTCCGGCGGATGTTGACCCCCTTTAAAAAATAAGTCT
>Ga0172371_10005083_pt1 | contig 19631 bp, 13 predicted proteins | sample Lak12m_FD_114543 | JGI IMG/M metagenome (GOLD analysis project Ga0172371, IMG submission 114543) | Freshwater microbial communities from Kabuno Bay, South-Kivu, Congo - kab_022012_12m | ecosystem: Environmental > Aquatic > Freshwater > Lake | place: Democratic Republic of the Congo: South-Kivu... | reverse complement strand
GTGCCGCCGGCAGTCACCCAGTCCGGCCCGGCGGCCTGCACCAGCCAGGCCGGCTCCTTTACCATCACCGATAAAGGCACCGGCTGTTACCCGCATGACGGAAAGGTCGATATCTGCGCCAATGTTAATCCGGCCGGCGGCGCCTGCGCCTATGCGGGCGGCTCCGGAGCCTGGTCATCAAGTGTATTTTCCGCGGCCAACACGAGCTGGAAATTTTCGGTACCGGACAGCAAAACCCTGGATAGCGGCACCTACTGGTGGCGCGGCGGGTCAAGAAACGGCGACTATTATCAGGCAGCGAGCGCGAACAACATGTATGAGCAGTTTGAGGTGGACCGGCTTGCGCCGGCCGCGGCGCCCGGCCTGACGGCCAGCGTCTCGGACTGCACCAACGAGCCGGCCGCCGCGCTTAGCTGGAACGCGGTCAGTGACCGCGGGTGCCTCGGCAATATTTCCTATTGGCTGCAGGTTAGCAGCACCAGCCCGGCCAAAGACGCCGCCGGCGGCATCGCCGCCAACGTCCAGAACGGCTGGATAAGCGGCACCGACTACACGCTGCCGGCCCCCAAATGCGGCCAGACTTATTATGCCCAGATCAAAGCCGCCGACACCGACCCCTCTCCTCACCCTTTTCATCCCAATCAGACGGGCTGGAGCGACATCGTCACCTTCACCGTTTCCTGTAAACCCACCTGCACGATTGATCCCAATCCCGTTTCCAGCGTCACCAGCTTCGGCACGGCCACCCTCACCAACACCGGCGGCTATGCCGACGGCGCAGCCGGGAATTTTTCCTACGGTTGGTGGACTGACGACGCCTGCGGCGCCGTCGCGCCGATCGACCAGAAATCCACCGTTTTTACCGCCCGCCTCGACAGCGGCACCTGCCATGTCTCCGGCGGCATCTTCGCCTCGGCCGGAAGCAAAATCTGCAATAACTTCTGCTCGTCTGCCGTGCCGATCAACTGCACCGTCATCAACCCGCCGGTCCTGACCGCGCCGGCTGAAACCTGCGTCCGCACCATGCCCACCAGCTACCGCTGGAACGCTTCAACGACCGCCGGCGTCAGCAACTACCGACTCCAGATCCAGCCGGCCCAGGACTGGTGCAAAAATACCGACTGGCTTGGCAATACGACCAGTTATACCCTCTCCGCCTGCGACAACCCGATCACCCGCACCCAGGCAGTGGACTGGCGGGTGATGGCCGCAAAAGGCAACTGCCAGAGCGCCTGGAGTGAAAAAAGGTTTGATCTGGACATGACGCCTCCTCAGCCCGATCCGCCCCCCAAGCCGGTCTGCACTCTTGCTGCCGGCGGCGACCGGTGTACGATCGAGTGCAACTGGGCTTTGGCAGGCGCTGAAAACAGCGCGGTTGACCCCAGCTGCAACCATACCTACCAGTACTACCTCAGTTCCGAGCTCGGCGGAGATGTGACCTATGAAAGCAATAACAATACCGGCGCCGGCACCAGCCTCACCCAGACTTTGCCGGCCGGGGAAAGTACTACGCTCAAATACAAGGCCCGCGACGGCCTGTTAAACGAAGGCAGCTTTTCTCAACCGGTCAGTCTCAGCTGCGGCATCAGCGCCGACCCGCCTGTTGCCGTCAGCCCCGCGGGCACCTGCTCCAACTACAGCGCTACCTCCGGCAATACGGTCTTTACGGTCGACGGCGCCTCGGCCGGCAACGAATTTCAATTTGCCGTCTATGCCGGATCCGGCTGCAGCGGCGCGCCCGCCAAGACCTCGGGCTGGATCACCAAAACAGGCAGCAGCAATGTCACTTACTCATACAGCCTGTCAAGCGGCGACTATTCATGGAAAGCCCGCTCCCGCTTTAGTGTCGCCGAAGGCGACACGGCCAACTGGAGCGACTGCCGGGATTTTGGCGTGGACAAAACTCCGCCCGGCGAGCCTGTTTTTAATCCGGTGGTGCCGGTCTGTGTTGACCCGGCCAGCCATACGGTCGAGTTTAAGTTTGTCAGCGCCGATACATACTGCGGCGCGGTCGGCACCAACAAAAACAAGGCGCAGGGCTATAATATCCAGGCCTACAGCAGCGCCGGCTGGTATATCAACGGCTGGTTTAATCCGCAAAACAAGACGGTCAACGGCGCCGGCCTCGCCGATCCGGTCTTAAACTGTCCCGCCTCATCCTATGACGCGCCCTGTCTGCGCCTCCGCTTTAACCGCGGCGAGGCCACGGCCAACTTTAATATCAAAAAGGTCCAAGACAGCGTGCCCAACCAGAAATATACCACTGCCGCCATAACTTATGATATCGCCAAAAACTGCTCGCTGCCGGCGCCGGCCGGGAAATGCGGCCAGTACGATCCGACCTCCAAAACCACGCCGGTGACCTGGACCTGGAGCTCGGGCGCCGACAAATTCCAGTCATATGACGAGGACGGCGGCGGGATTTGGTGGGCCAGACTGCAAACATCATCTCCTTATACGGTTTATTCTGTCAACAATGTCCCCACCGGCTCTCCCCAGGCCACGCCGGGCGTCGTGCCGGGCCGGGTGGTCAGGGCGCGGGTGGGCTATGACTGGAATACCTTCTCACAGGAAGGTCAGGTCAACTGTCCGCCCCCCACTCCGACTCCGATGGCAGGCGGGCCGGTTGTCAACGCCAAATGCGATGTGTCAGGACAATCGATCACGCTTGACTGGTCCGACAGCCAAAACGCCGCTTTTAGCGAGTTTTGGCTCCAGGTAAACCCGCAGTCCAACGACACCCCCACGGAAAGAGCGCCATATGACCAAACCGATGACTATCTGGACGGCTCGCTTATAAATGCCGGCAAAACCAATACGGGCTGGACCGGCGATAACAAAATGACTATCACCATCACGCCCGATTTGAAATATGACTATATCCTGGTTGGCCGACGCAGCGACGGCGCCGTCTCGGCCTGGAACACCCCGTATCCGCAGATCCCCAATACTTTTACCTGCCACGCCTCAAGCCGCGGGCTTTATAACAGCCACGCTTTTCTTGACGCCGGCAACAGCGGCTACGGCAGCACCGGCTGCCAAGCCAACGACGGCGCCTGGTGCGCCGGGTTTGACGCCGGCACCTCGGCCAACTGGATGGCGCGGGAGCCGGGCTTATGCGGCGTGCGCGCCATTATGCTCGGGACCGGCAGTTCGGGCCGCGCCAGCAAGATCGATCAGGGCCTGTGGGATCTGGCCGACCGCACCTCATGCGCCGACGACAGCACCGATCCCGACTGCCCATCCGGCGCCGGCCAGTATCCGGTCGACTGCTATACTTATGACGGCTCCTCTTATCAAAAATGGGTCGACTGCCAGGCGGCCCGCTCTCAGATCGGCAACTCAAACTACCGGGGCGGCCTGGGCGAGATCAGCCTTAATCTGAAACTGCCCGCCTTTGGCACATCCTGGAAAACCTGTCTGACCATCAACCCGGCCGACCATCCTCAATATTTTGCCGACGACCGTGTGACGTTTGTGGGCGGACGGGTTGACTACTGTTCTGATCTGCAATACAGGCTGGATCAGCCGATCGAAATTCGCCCCCGGCAGGTGCGCTACACCTGTTCCTGGGGCGTGTCCGGCAGCTATAATCTGCCGCCCCAGGCTTATGTTTCCGAATATCCTCGGTATACCGACTTTCCCGACTTTATCGGCACCGCCAATGCCTCAAGCACCCAACACTGGCCGGGCTTTTTCCAGATGAGTTGGGGCTTTTATACCGGCGACCCCAATCCGTATCCGTTCAAGCTCAAGGTCGAGACCGGCCGCCGGTATGCCACCACCACCGAAGCAGCCGACAACACGCGCGATATCGGCATTATCAAAAGCCAAAGCATCGATGATGCCCCGTTTGGATTTGCGGTCGAACTCACCCCGACCCCCACCAACACTCCCACCCCGACCCCGACCCAAGCCCCTTGGGTCAAGCTCAAAGACTGCAGTTTCCAAAGTACCGGCAGTTTGGCAAACGATATCCCTCTTCAACCCCTTACCTATGACAGCGGCGTGGCTGATGATCCTTATTTCATCAACGGCCGGGCCGGTGTCGTGGCGGCCCAGTCAATCAGCCTTGTAAACTCCAATCCGCAGGCTCAGGCCTCGGAAAACAACTGGCAGATCTCCTCCGGATATTCGCCGCTTTACTCATACAGCCAGGCCAACTTTATCTCCTATATCAAGTCGCGCAAGGAATATAGAAAAATAACCAGCCTTCAGGAGATCGACGCCGACGGGATCTATATGATCGACTCGTCGGTCGCCATTGACGAGGCTGATTCCTCCTCCCGCCTGCCCGATCACAATTTCGTGCTTTTGGCCACAGGCGGAGGCGTCAGTATCAACTCCAACATCAAAGCTCCCGACTTTACCAAGTCGGCGGCCATTATCGCCGGCTCCATTACCATTGCTCCGGACGTCACAGAGATTGATGCGATTTTGATCGCCGATGCCATTGATACCGGGGCGGATGCACCGCCCAATACCGGTCTGAAAGTAGTGGGCAATCTGGTGGCCGGCACTCTCACCCAGACCCGCCATCAGGAGGGGGGAACCGTCAAAAATCAAAAACCGGCGGTTTATATCGTCGCCGACGCCGAAAAATATCTTGATCTTTTGCCATATTTATCAGTTGATCTTTATGACTGGAGACAGTTGCGGTAGACGCCATATGTCATTCCGGACTTGCCTCGCCCATCGTAGTCCCGACGTATGTCGGGACGAAGTTGGGATCCGGAATCTATATAATATACATTATATATGAAAACACATTATAAAAAACGCTCACAGCAAGGCCAGGTGCTTTTGATCGTGATTATGCTGGTGGCCACTGCCGTCACGATCGTCCTCTCCTCAGCCTTTTCCTCGCGCACCGACACCCAGCTTTCAAAGCTGGAGGAAGAGTCGCAGCGGGCGCTCTCCGCGGCCGAGGCAGCCATTGAGTTGAGCCTGAGGACCGGCGCCAAGGTGGAGCTTGATGCCCTAAGCGATTACAGCGACCAGTTTACCGGCGGCGCCGTCATTGAGGAAACCCCGACCGATCAGTTTTTGACTCCCCTGATCCAAAAAGATTCCCAGTATACTTTTTATCTGGCCAAATATGATGTTCCCTCCAATACTTTTTCCCATTATTGGAGCGGACAGATTGCAGACATTTACTTTGGCTCCGAGTCCGGCTGTCCGGCTTTGGAATTAACCTTTATCAAATCCGACTCGACCATCGACCGCTGGATCATCGATCCCTGCTCTAAGATCGCCAACGGCGCGGCATTGAGTTTGGGCGCCTCCCACGGGTCATATCAATTTGCAGGAACCGGTTTCAATTACCAAGCCTCCGCCTCCCTGCCGGTTGAAAACTCCAAGCTGCTTCTGATCCGGGTCCTGGCCGCGCCGACTAAAATCGGCCTGAAAGGAACGGCCAGTTTTAACCTGCAGGGAAAAACCATCGTCTCCCAAGCCACCAACAAGGCCAGCGGCGTGACCAAAGAGGTTGTTCTGTTTCAGTCCGGCCCCCAGATCCCGGCCGAATTTTTTGTCACCGGTTTTTCCTTGGTTAACAGTTTTGAAAATCAGTAAATGGGAAAAAAATCCAACCTCTTGATTCTGTTAATCGTTTTTTTGGGGGCGCTTATCTACTTTACCGTAGCGCTTTCCGTATATTTCCGCCGTCAAAATGCCGGGCAGGAGACCACTAAAACAGCCGTCTCCAAACCCGTCTTCAGTAAAAACCTGCCCACCCAAACGGTCGTCAAAAAAGAAGACCAGACACTGGTGATGGAGGCAGTGGTCGAAATCACCGATCAGGGCTACCTGCCCGTCTCGACTCCAGTGGCAGCCGGAGGGAAAGTCCGCTTCGTCAACAACGGCAGTAAAGTGATGGGGCCGATCGGCCGGGGCTGGGGAGGATTGCACCTTAAGCCGGGCCAGCAGATGACCAAAGAGTTTACCACGGCAGGAATCTATCCCTACTCCGACGTCATCTTCCCAAATTTGAAAGGCGAAGTAGTTGTGAGGTAAACCCGTAACTTAACCCTAGATAGGATTTCTTTTGTTCGGATCAAGTCGCTGATAATCATGAGTACCCAACTTCATGGGCACGCCTCCCCTGGCAATAATTAATTGATTGGCAAGCCTAAAAGCGTCTAAAAATTTCTGTAAATCGGTAGCAATACGAGGCATATTTTTCTCACCAACAGCAGTTGATCGATATTTTTCACTCATTTATACACACCTCCATTCATACCACTACGCTGTCAACCATCTATTAATACTGTTACCAGCTTCGTTAGGTATTTACCTACATTAGTAAACTAACTTTCATCCCTAACGTAGTTATACCCATCTTATGCTGGTTTGCAACCCATCGGGTTGCCAAAGCAGTCTTAGATGGGTATATCCTGAGCAAATTCATTTGCGAATGGTATATCAAAGTATCTATTTGATAGCGAAGCGGTATCATAACAAAAAACCTCCCTTTCGGGAGGTTAAATTGGGTAATTTCTTTCGGTCAAATTAACCTCCCGTTACTTGGGAGGTAAAAAAGAAAAATAAATTGTTAATGTTTATTTTTAAAAGCATGGCTTTATTGTATCACACTTCATATTGGATTTTCAACAACAATTAGGGGTGCCACCCAGACATTATTCAATGATCCTCCAGCATTATAACCGCAAATATTCAGACCGCCGTTTGGAGTGAAACGTCCAATTAAGGCGATGCCGTTATCGCCTGTTGGTGTTGTTGTCCGAGTATAACTGTAGCCCCAATCGGCTCCGAATAACGACTGACCGGTGGCCGCCAAGTGGACAAAAACCAATTCGGCATAATCGGCGACTGAACCAATGACAGCCATGACACCGGGAATTCGTCTCCCCAAAGCTTGAGAAAATTCAACCATTAGTTTCTGCTGCTCTTCAAATGATCTTCGGTTACTGGCAGGTAGCAATAACTGATTTGGAAAAACAGCAGCTTCACATTGTCTTGATCGTAAATCTTCAAAACCTTGTCCCCTGTACCACCCGGTCCAAAATGGTTTACCCGCTCTTTTTAAATCAGCAACTGACAATCCGGTTAAAGGATAAATTAAAGCGCCCGCCCTTGTAAGCGCGAGTCGCGTTTCGTCCAAAAAAGCACCTGCCTGCTCGACTTGAACCGTTCTGATTTTCTCTACCATATGATTATGGTTAATTAATAATATTGCCTATATGGTTTTTGTTGTCTAATAATATTTGTAAATATTTTTCATCGGTCTTTTCACCGGGTAACTGTGGCAAACGATGGGAAAAACCTATTCGTCTTCCAATGTATGCTCCCTCCTGCAATACCGTCAGATGGGTTTCTTGACCATAGACAAAAGCAAGAAAATTTCTTATAGCTGCTTCTGTAGGACCATAAATAGTCCGAGGAACATAATGACGAATTTCGGACGAACCGTTCTTTATCCTAAAATTCAGGACTGCGTCAGTCACGTCACCCAGACCAGTGTGAACCATAATATTTTCGCCATGATTTCCATATATGGAGAATGTCTGTCCATCAATTGTGACACCAGCTTCCCGGGCAAAATAAATGGCCCTTAACCAATCTAGCTCTAAACCTATACCATAGGTCTGGAAAGTTCGTAAAGGGTAAGTTGTGTCTTGGGACTGTTTGTAAAACGAATACGTTAAGAAATCGACCGGATTGGTTATAACCATTACTGTCCCATCAAAATTTGCGTCGCTCGCAATTTGCGAATATTGGCCGGCTATCCTAATATGGGTACCGGCCTTTCGCCAACGCTCAGGCAGCGATTGATCTGTTACGGCAGTCTCATCGCGATAAGTCATAAAAACGCATCTTGAGTGGGTAAAAACATCGACAGGATTATCACATGGAATAAAAGTGGGGGTGAAACCTCTATTGACAACTGCCTGATTCATGTCGATTGCCAACCCGTGCGTCTTATCCGGGGTACGATTATATAAGTAAACCGTAGCAACTTCTGGCAACAATCCCAACTGAAAAGTAAGAGATGCTCCAACAGCACCCAAACCAATAACACCGACCTGTAAAGGTATGTCGGCCGTTATTTCTCGTCTTAGCACTCGCTCAATTGTTGCTGCAGTATAGGTTTCTGACGCTTGACGTACCGGAATTGCGCAATAAAACGGCAATCCTTGGCGATGTTTTAGCCAGAATGTGCTTAGGGTTTGCAACTCTGCTGCCGTAACACCTTCAAAGACTTCCGCTAATAGTCTGGAGAATTCTTGTTCGTTGGGAACATATGCGTCCCTTTGCCAATCGTCGTGCCGAGATAAAAATATTAGACCACTCAATATACAACCCCTCTCATTCTTTATCGCCTCAGGATAATTTAAATCGCTAACCATCAAAACGCCCCCATTCATTTCGGCGGCAATCCAATCGCTAACGAGCTTACGCGCTCCCATATCTTGTTCAAGCAAACTTGCATATGAAGATTTCCCGATTCCAGAAGGTCCAGCGAGTAAATAATGTTTTCTACCAATCTCGATCAGAGAAGCATGTAAAAAACCGAGTTGTTCACTAGCGTACCGGACGGATAAATCTTTCCGGACATGCTTTTTCTCTTGAGGATCAAGATCATAATAAACAGTGGCAGACGGACTGCTTCTACCTTGGAGTGGAGGAAGGTTGGTAGTAATAAGATGTTCTCCTGCCATATCAGTTAATTTTTAACTTCTGGGTTGTGTATTTTTTTAGTTTTTTCTCATTCAACTCAAACGAGAGTTTCCCCACGTCAACTAGTCCATTGTTTTCCTCAATGGGGTTTTTTAGGATATCGTCTTTAAGATACCATTTTGTTAGGCAAATGTCGTTTTCGTAAGTGAAGTTAGGCAAAGTAGCAATCGAGGCATTAAAAATTTGTCCCCAGCCGGATTCAATCATACCACCGCACCAAACTGGGATTGAATGTTTCCGACATAGGGCAGCTATTTTTTTTGCCTGCCAATATCCACCCACTCTTTGCGGTTTAATATTAACTATTTGACAAGAACCTAGTCGGATCGCCTGTTCGGCGTCGTGGAAACTTCGGATGCTCTCGTCAAGACAGATCTTTGTTTTTAGCTCTTTCTGCAAATAGGCATGGTCGGCTAAATCATCAAAGCGCAACGGTTGCTCAATCATTAAAAGACCGAAGTCGTCAAGTTTTTTTAAGTATTTTATGTTACGAAGAGTATAGGAAGCATTAGCATCAACCATAATGGGTAATGTTGGGTAGTGTTTTCGGATTTTTGCAATCAGTTGAATATCTATTCCAGGCTTAATCTTAATTTTTACCCGTTTTGGCCGGAATCTTTTAATGTGTTCTAAAACTTTACGAACACTTTCGTCAGTTGTCCTACCTAAACCAATACTAACAGCGACAGGAATAAGTAATTTAGTCCCTCCCCATAATTGATAAAGAGGCTTATCTGTCGTCTGCATCTTATAGTGCCAAAAGGCTGCATCAACCGCGGCTTTGGCAAAATTATTTCCTTTAATGTCCGAAAACAGTTGTTCAAGATCTTCAATCCCGGGAATTTGTTTGTCAATCAGGCGCGGCAGAAAAACATTTTTCAAAAGCAAAGCCGTCGCATCGTTAAATTCCGGCTCATAGATGGGAAGATCAAGATTGGCTGACTCTCCATAAGCAACAATTCCCGTTTTATCGATTATTTTAAGCCAGAGAAGTTCGCGTTTTTTCAACTCGCCAAAACCCGTCCGAAAAACGGATATTAAGGGCAAACTTATCTTGAAAATCTCCGCCTTAGCGATATTCATGAGTATCACGAAACTGCTGGACGGCCTTAATAAGACAATTAGAATTTTCCTGGTTAAAATCTTTCATTAAGACGAGGTATGACTGCTCTTTGCCTTCTAAAATAACCCGAGCTTGATCAACGGCCGTATAGCCCAACGCCAATGCTTGTTGGAGTGACCGCCGCTGAGCAAACCGCGCTCTCAAACTACTCTCATGATCATGAGAACCCAAAACCGGCGGAATTGCAACGAGTGTGATTAACTCATCTGGACAACCCATAAGACTCTGGGCCGATTGTGTCAGCAATTCTTGATATGCCGCATCGCCGGGGAGTCTGCCGGCCAAAGACCAAGGAGAATTTGGCTTGGTCTCGTAATAAAGCCTGTCAGCTGGCAAACCTCGGTGTTGAATCCCTCCTTCGTCAGATAATCTTGTATATTCATCTTCAAGATAGGTTGAACTGTGCATTCTAGCACCGTGTAAATACAAACGCACGTTTCTCGGATCTAATGGATCTGAGGTTAGTCTGATTGTTGTAACCGGAGCTATCACGTCGTCGCGTACCAATCTCAAGTTTTCACCCATTAAACGAGTACCGATTCCTCGATTTTGTCCGGTTGGATCAACCCCCAACATATGTATCAACAGATAAGGACCATCTGCTCCATACTTGACTATGTTTAATGAGGCTCCGACTAATTGGTTGTCGACGAAAGCCGCCGGAGACACAACACTATCTTTTGTTAAGGCGGCAAAATCCCAAGATCTGTTAATTTCTTTTCCGATTCCACTCCATGCACGAGCGGCAATTGTTCTCCATCGATCATAATCAGTGGGAGCTAATTGACGGATTGTTGTTAATTGTCCTGCTTCTGGATTATTAATAGTTTCCATATATTTGTCCTTTTACTTTTTACTATAGTTGATTAATTCTTTGAATAACTTCGTCAAGTTCTGTCGGGCCCGGCGTTAACATTCGAACAGCGCTCTGTCCCAATCCAGCCTCTCCCGGAGGGAGACTATCGCAATAGTCGCAAAATGATTCTGTATACAGACCTAATCGCAATAACTGTTCGTAAAAATTCTTTTCTCCTGACACCCCCTGAATGGGCGTTTCAAGCAGGGTTGGTAATACCCGAAGTCCCTTATCTAATAGGGCAGCGTATAGTTTTTGGTTAGCTTCAAGATTATATTCTGCAACTTTTACCGCATGGTGCTCTCTCACTGTAGCTCCGTTTACGTCCTTCTCAAACAAATATCTAAGTGCAAAGTCGGCATAAGGGTTGCTGTTAAATACCATCCTCTGCTTCCCTTTATAATATTGTTCGGTAATACTGGGGGGGATGATGGCATAGCCGACTCTCAAATTCGGCAGGCCCTGTGTCTTTGAGAGGGAAGCCAGTACAATTCCATTGTGTTCTATAGTATATTGAATCGCATCATTAAATTCCTGGCCTAAAACCTCACCATATGCAAGATCAATTAAAGGTAATCCTCCGCTTGCTTGCGTATGCTTAATAATTGCCCGAAGCAGATCCGGGTCTGCGCTCCCATACGGATTGTTTGGATAATCAATATAAACGATTGAGTTGTGCAGTTGGCTAGCATCCAATGTCAGAATATAATATTGAGCGGTGATTGGATCCAAATCTGGCGCTTTCACAACTCGATGACCGATGTCATGCCTGATGGCCCATTGCCTTGAATTAGGAAAAGAATAATTAGGGACAATCATTTGTTCAAATCCCATTCCTGCTGCCAACCTAACTATCTCATCACCCATCTGATAACTGCCATTACCATTTAATTCGATACTCTCCGGCTTCAAACCAGTCAAGCCCAAACCATCAATCATCAAGGTCTTGGTCACTCCGTAATAAACATCTTCGTTATATCTGATCAGTGCTCCGCTACAATGGTCTTGTCCTAGAGCAGCCAGCAGCCCCTTATCCGGCCCGATTGGAGAAGCCGCCAAACCAAGATTGATCTCTCGGCCATATTGTTTTAATGGGTAATGGGTCTCCATTATCTTTTGATATGGAGAATCAACATAGTTGAAAGTTTCCATTATGTTACTCAAAATTACCTTTGTTGGTTGAATTAATAAATTCAATTAAGGATTTATAGTAATCAACGATTCCTCTTACGCTAATCCATTCGTTTTTCGAATGTAAACCGTCGGCGGGCGGCATTAAAACAATCGCGTTTGATCCTACTCTGTTAAAAAACCTGGCGTCGGTTGCCCCAAATTCATAGGATAATCTAACCTTTTTGCCGGTAATTTTTTCAACAATTCCAACAAATCTTTGTATGTCCGTATTATTCAAATTAACAGCAAAACAATACGCTTCGGCCACAAAAGAAGTCACTCCGCCCGCAGGCAAAAATTTCTTCATGACCGTCTCAATTTCATTTCTTAATTTTTTTTGGGGAAATCTGAAATCAAAAACAGCTTCAGCCTGATCGGAAACCTGATTGACGGCCAACCCTCCCTTCAATATACCGATATTCATCGTAACAGCATCCCAAAGCTCTCTTTTTACTTCAGGATATTGGCGACGCGCTGAAGCGATAAAATCAACAATCTTGTCGTTAGCGCTATCTCCTAACCAAGGTCGTGAAGCATGAGCCGCCTTTCCTGAAACCTGTACTTTAATTTGCATGGCCCCCTTGGCTTTTTGTACCAACTGCCAATTCTTTCCGCCGTCCGGGACAAATATCAATTGCGGCCGATATCCAAGTTCTTCGGCAATATATTTTGCCCCGTTGGCAGAACCAATTTCTTCGTCAGATGTAACTACCATTGACAACGATGGCGTATCATCTTTTATCCTTATTGACCGCAAAACTTCCAAATAAGTGGCGATCGCAAACTTCATATCACCAACGCCTCGACCAAGTGCCTTTCCTTTTTCAATTCTCATTTTGAACATATCTCGTGATGCCGGAATTACGTCAATATGAGCGCTTAATACAATGTCTGGTTCCAGCGTGTCTTCAGTACCGACAATCAGTGACAAAGATCCGTTATGCTCTATTTCCTGGATATGAAAAAGGCCGATTTTCAATAGTTTATCTTTTATATATAAAAGAGATTTTGAAATTTGATCCTGGTGAAATTTTTCCCGACTGAATGACACTGTTTGATAGGCCACCAACGCATCAAGATTTTCTAAAATATTGGCTTCAGTTGATTTATCCATAGCTTTATCGCAATCTCGCGGAAATTATTGATTCGAGATTGGTCACGGCTTCATCAACAATGGCATCTGTGGTGTGGGGATTCATGATGCAGGCTCGATACACACCCACGCTTTTTCCTTCGCCCAAAGGCAAATCCGTAGATGAAAAAAAATAACCACCCTTTCCCTCACAATTATGATCTAGAACCATCCTAGTTTTATCAATGAATTGAACTAAACTTTCTTTCCCATCTTTAACTGTCATATCTATTCTTAAAGCACTCGCCACCTCAGGTCTTAGAGTAAAACACAACAGATTAATATCTGGCTTATATAACGGCATCAATAGCTCAGATTGACTTAATCTCTCATATAAGTAGTCAATCCGATCTAATGTTAGATCATAAATTATTTGCAGTCCTGGCAATCCCAATGTGCGTAAAACAGCCAGAGTCGATAAAATCGGACCGGCCCCCATTGATCCTTCCAATCTTTTTTGTCCCAGGCTAACTGTACTATCCCTAAAACTAGCTGCTATGTCATCAAAATGAAGATATGTAACCTTATTCCCGGCAAGAAGTGTTTTTATCCTTGCGTGATCCTGCGCATCTTTAAATAACACGGCACCGTTTTGATAAGGTGTATATAGAGCCTTATGAGGATCAAGCGCGACTGCAAATGATCTTTCCATACCGGCAAACAAATCACATCTTTTTGAAATTTTGTATGGAGCTCCAAAAGCTCCATCGGTAATTAGCCTTATATTATGCCGTTCGGCGATCTGCGCAATCGTTGCTATATCGTCCACTAATCCAGTTTCGGTTTCGCCAGCAATCGCAAATATGGCCATTATTGGAGAACCTTTAGCTTCAACCGACTCAATCTGTTCCTCTAACCCAGAGGTCGACATTCTAAAGTCATCGGGCTTGATCCTGTTTATTGTAATTTCGGTTCCATTAACTCCTCCTAAAAGAGAAATTGATTTATCAAACGAATAATGGGCATATGGAGAAGCAAAGATTACTACTTGTCTACGAATTTGGTGATGATGTTGTTTTTTATAATCTTCCGACAAAAGGATTCTTGCAACGGTTAATGCTGTCAGATTGGCCATCGAGCCGCCCGATGTAAATGTCCCACTGGCCTTAGCTCGATCATAACCGATCATGTCTGCTAATCCGCCGATTGCCTCAGGCTCCAAGGCAGATTCTTTCAGTGCCACCTCTCTGGCAACTGTGTTAGAGCGAACTAAATCAGCTAAGCTCTGACCCCACAGTCCAGGAATTGACGGATCAGACAGCATATGACCCAAATAGGTGGAATTAAACCGCCTGGCATCTTTTATTTGATCAACGATTCCTCCCAATTGCCTCGCTAACTCTTCTCTATTATATTGATATTTGGGAGCCATTAAATCGAGAAGGGAGTCTGCATAAGCTTTTATTTGAATTTGCGGATTGTCAGGATCTAAAAAGAATGATAGGGCCGTTTGAATCTGGAGATCAGAATACTTTGAACTGGGAGTAACTTCTCTAGCCGGCTGTAAATCAGGTCTTGCCTGTTGCCCAACAGTCTTTTTCGATAAAATGTTTACTCTCTCCATATAACTTTAGTATCTTACTAAAGTAATTGTATTATACTATCTAACCTCGATATTTACAATAGATTATTGTAGTAATCCATTCATAATAAAAATGCTGTGTCCGCTCAAAGTCTGATCTTAAATATTTTTAGCGGCGCCGGAGTTTATCCCTACTCCGACGTCATCTTCCCAAATTTGAAAGGCGAAGTTGTCGTTAAATAGCAACGTTTTGCTCCAGCAGCCATTGATATGTCGGTTGGATCTGAATTTGTTTGTTGTCGACCGATATAGTTTCACTGGTACTAAAAGTGAGAAGCAATCCGCAGTTAAGCCGCTGTTCTTTCATTGCCTCAGCTAATCGATCTACCTCGCGCTGTTTTGTTTTTGCATCTTCAATCTCCCAGGCTACTTGAATTAATTGGATGTGGTTAGCGGCGTCTTTTATAAAAAAATCTACCTCTTTTCCGGTTTTTGTTTTATAGTAATAGATTTCCCTGCCCTGCTGCCTGAGCGCTAAAAATACGGCCGTTTCCAGAATCCTCCCCTTATCCTGAGAGAATCGAAAAGAGACGGCGTTAGCTAAGCCTGTATCTATCGCGTAAATTTTTTTTAAGGCTTTTTGCTGCGTTTTGATTGAGTAGGAAAATTGTGGGACTTCACAAACCAAAAAAGCGTCTTTAAAGTACTCCAAATAGTTTGAAGCAAGTTCATGAGAAATGCCATAAAGATTTTTTATGGCCGATACAGACGTTATCTTTGCCGAATTAGTAAAAAGATATACTCCCATTTTTTCAAGCACCGCTTTTTCTCTTATCTCGTAGCGCTTGACAATGTCTCTCTGGATCATGTCTAAATAGTATTGTTTTAAAAGTTCCTGTTTTCTTTCCAAAACAACTGCTGGAAAACCGCCCCACTCCAAGTAATCGCCGAAATGTTTAAGGAGGGTTTTTTCTTTGAGAATGATGTCTTTTCTGCCCTCGATCACCCCACCTTGAAAATTAAGATATTCGTCAAAAGACAGCGGCAAAAGCTGATATGACAGGTGACGTCCTGAAAGAAGCGAGGCAAGCTCGCCGCTTAACAGTTTTGAAGAAGAGCCCGATATAAATATCTTGTATTGCTCACTGTCTCTCAGTTTTCTGACTGTTTTTTCCCACGAAGTGATGTTTTGGATCTCGTCAAAAAAAAGATAGTCCAGCCTTGCCTGATAATATTCTTTGTATGTCTCCACAAGCTCTTCTATGACTTGAGGATTGTTCTGTTCAATAAAATAAGGGTCCTCAAAGTTAATATAAAGGCAGTTTTCGGCCGGCTTTAGCTTTTGCATAATTATTTTCATAATTGAGGATTTACCTGAGCGCCTCGGACCAACGATATCGACAATTTCCTGCGTTTCCGTATCTATTTTTCCCGCTAACTGTCTGGAGCGCAAACCTTTTTCCTGCGCCACTTTTTGCCAGAAATCGATGATTTTAAGCAAAGCATTATTTCCCATATTAAAGTAAACCTTGACAAAGCTGTTATTTATTACTAAGTATAGTTTTATATCATTGAAAAATCAAGAGGATTGCATCTTAAGCGGGAGCCGCAGATACCGACGTCATTTTCCCAAATTTGAAAGGCGAGATTGTCGTAATCTGACCATCCTTGAAAACACAGTTGACATTGGTTAAAAGTCTGCTACTATAAATATATAGCTTTATAAGAAAGTTTGCTACTGCTAATATGCAGCTTAATGAGATCAAAAGAATCATTACCGATCAACAAGAACAACGGGTAGATTTTTTTCAAAAAGAAAAGTTAATAGAAAGGGAGTTGTCCAGCGACAAATTAAAGAAATTTGTCCGTCATCCCAATATTGTCGTTATTTCTGGAGTAAGAAGAAGTGGTAAATCTACCCTCGCCCATCTCCTTTTGAAAAATGAAAAATACGGCGCCGTTAACTTTGATGATGAACGGTTGGTTGGATTTACTCACCAAGATTTTGATCTTCTTATGCAGGCTTTTTTTGAACTTTATGGATCACTGGAATATTTTATCTTTGATGAGATTCAAAATGTCCTCCATTGGGAGTTGTTTCTTACTCGGTTAAGACAAACCAAAAAAATTATTATTACCGGCAGCAACGCCAACCTTTTGTCATCAGAATTAGCCACCCATCTCACCGGCAGGTATGTAGACTTTGTCCTCTATCCCTTTTCTTTTAAGGAATACTTATCATTTATTGATCTACCCCTTCAACGACCCGATCTTTACTCAACCATAAAAACCGGTCGGGTTAAAAAGGCATTCTTACAATACTTTAATCTCGGCGGATTCCCTGAAGCGCTCAAATTTGGGACGGCGATTGTTAATAAAATTTACGGTGATATCCTTGATAAGGATATTGTTATTCGCCATCAGATCAGAAACAGAAAAACCTTCAAGGAATTGGCCAGATATTTAGTTTCCAATTTCAGCCAGCCAATCAGCTTTTCGAAACTCCCATCAATCTTTGCTATAAAAAATGTCCACACCGTGCGCAATTACTGGAGCTACCTCACTGAAAGCTTTCTTGTTTTTATCCTGGAACAGTTTTCCTATAAACTAAAACAACAGATTATTGGGATAAAAAAAACATATACGATTGATACGGGATTGATTAACGCAGTCGGCTTCCAGTTTTCTCCCAATACAGGCAGATTATTGGAGAATTTGGTCTTTCTTGAGCTGTTAAGAAAAAAATCCTACGGCAACGAAACAATGGAAGTCTATTTCTGGAAAGATTATCTTGGTCACGAAGTTGATTTTGTAATAAAAGAGCAAAAAAATATTACCAAACTCATCCAGGTGACTCAAACTGTGGCTGACCAAAAAACAAGGGAAAGAGAATTAAGATCTCTTCTTCGGGCGGGTCGGGAACTTCATTGTAAAAAATTACTGGTTCTTACCGATGAGGTCGAGAAAGAAGAGAGGATAAAAGAATACTCTGTTAAATTCATTCCTCTTTGGAAATGGCTTCTGGATTAAAACTTCTCGGCAATAATCCGTGAGGGAGAAATCCGTTGATCCAGAAGCTGCTGTCCGACGGCTCCAACCATCTCCCGCTGGCCGCAGAGATAGAAATCAGAGTCATGGAACATGGAATATCAAATTAGTAAACATTCACTCAGATAATTGAATGAGGGTATTGTTAACTTGCCCGGCCTTTGCAACCAATTGGTTATTTCAGACAGGATTTGAACTCAAATAGTGCCTGGTCAATTACATCAATCGTAATTCGAAAGTCAAATGTTTTTGGTACATGGAGAAAGGTGTATTGAGACTTAAGTTCACCTCGATTGATTAGCTTCATGATATGATTTTGTAACTGGTCTTATTGCAGTATGAATTTCCGATAGCTTCGGCATATTTTATGTATACCCATCTTATGCTGGTTTGCAACCCATCGGGTTGCCAAAGCAGTCTTAGATGGGTATATCCTGAGCAAATTCATTTGCGAATGGTATAACGGCTTTCAATGGTACAGAAGTCTAGTTTATAATAGTTTTCATTGACAGTGAAAACAAATTGTGTTATAGTAGATAACATATGACAGATCAAATCCAAACTAAAATAACCCAAAATCTCCTCGGTTTGACCTTAAAAGAGCAGTTTGAGGCCTTTGCAAGTCGCGAACTTGGGGTAGAACGCGAAACTCTCTCAAACATAAAGGGCTTAGTTACAGCGCCTCAAGTGGTTGTTGTTACTGGTTTGCGACGGGTGGGTAAATCGACGCTCTTAAAACAAATTGCCGAAAAATATCTTAAAGATAATTATTACTTTGTTAATTTCGAAGACGAGAGATTGATAAATTTTCAGGTCAAAGATTTTGATTTGCTCCACGAAACGCTAATTAGTCTGTTTGGGGAGAAAAAAGCCTTTTTGTTTGACGAAATTCAAAATGTCCCTCAGTGGGAAAGATTCGTCCGCCGATTGCATGATCAGGGATACAAATTTATTGTTACCGGATCAAATGCCTCTCTTTTAAGCCAGGAGTTGGGAACAAGGTTAACTGGTCGCTCAATTCGGGTGGAGTTGTTCCCGTTCTCGTTTCGAGAATTTTTAACCTTAAAACAGACTGAAGTACCAAATTTAAGTGTCCTAACCACAAAACAAAGGGGGAATTTGCGTAAGATAGCTAACGAATATCTGTCAATTGGCGGGATTCCTGATGCACTGAAATATCCAGAATTGCCAATTCATAAAACGCTTTATGATGATGTGCTTTTTCGTGATATAGCCACCAGATACGCAATCGATAACGTCAAGAGCTTACAGGAACTTGCTTTCTATTTGATAAGTAATACGTCCTCATTAATCTCTTTTAACAAGCTGAAAGATCTACTTAAGTTAGGGAGCGTGAATACGGTCAAAAGTTACGTCTCATATCTCAAGAATAGTTGGTTATTTTTTGTGGTCAATAAATATGCTTATTCAGTTAAGGAACAACAAATTGCAGCCAAAAAACTCTACTGTGTTGATACGGGCTTAGCCCAGTCAGTCGGCTTCTCGTTTTCTGAAAATAAAGGCAAGTTAATGGAAAATTTGGTGTTTCTGACTTTGAGACGGAAGTACCAAACGGTGTATTACTATAAAACAGTACAAGATTTAGAGGTAGATTTCTTTGTGCCGAGTGAACAAATGCTTGTCCAGGTAGCGCAGAAATTTGACTTACAGGAAACTCGTGAGAGAGAACAAAAGGCATTGGTAGTTGCTAAATCAGAATCAAAAAAAGCTGCTAAGTTGATACTGGTAAACGAGGGAGAAAAACAGGAAATGGAATACGAAGGAGCAAAAATCCAGGTTGTACCTTTATATGAATGGCTGTTCCAGGCTTAAGAGTTTAAAAACTTTTTGACCTCTTTCGCTGTATATTCTGGGTATTCGAGGTATTAACCCCGAAGCGTAGCTTCGAGGAATTCTTTTTGTTAACCCGCCCCTAGCCTATCCATCTCAAGTGGGGGGGGGAATGGAGGCCGCCGAGATCGTCTGGATTTATATCATCATATGTCATAAAGATGTTTTACTTCCGATACAGGTTTTTTTTCCGAGCTGTTAAAACTTCTCGGCAATAATCCGTGAG
>Ga0172371_10005082_pt1 | contig 19632 bp, 14 predicted proteins | sample Lak12m_FD_114543 | JGI IMG/M metagenome (GOLD analysis project Ga0172371, IMG submission 114543) | Freshwater microbial communities from Kabuno Bay, South-Kivu, Congo - kab_022012_12m | ecosystem: Environmental > Aquatic > Freshwater > Lake | place: Democratic Republic of the Congo: South-Kivu... | reverse complement strand
GACGCCGTCGGGAATCGAGAAGCAGCACCTCTACCTGCCCAAGGAGCCGGACGAGGAGTACTTGCAGAAGGTCGGGATGCCGGGGACCTACCCGTACACGCGGGGCCCCTACCCTACCATGTACAGGGGCCAGCTTTGGACCATGAGGATGTTCTCGGGGTTCGGCGCCCCGGAGGACACCAACAGCAGGTTCAAGTACCTGCTCAAGGCTGGGCAGACTGGGCTTTCGACTGCGTTCGACATGCCGACGTTGATGGGATACGACCCTGATCATCCGTTGTCCGCGGGCGAGGTTGGGAAGGAGGGCGTAAGCGTCTCGAACATCGAGGACATGCAGACGTTGTTTGCGGACATCCCGCTGGACAAGGTCACCACGTCGATGACGATCAACGCACCTGCGATAGTGCTGTTGTCGTTGTACGTGGCGGTGGCGGAGCAGCGGGGGATTCCGCTGAACATGTTGGGCGGGACCACGCAGAACGACATTCTCAAGGAGTTCATCGCGCAGAAGGAATGGATCTCGCCGCCGAAGCCTGCAATGCGGCTGGTGCAGGACACGATGGTGTATTGTGCGCGGCATCTTCCAAAGTGGCACCCGATCTCGATATCCGGATACCACATCAGGGAAGCCGGTGCGACCGCGGTGCAGGAGCTGGCGTTCACCCTTGCGGACGGAATCGGTTACGTGCAGGCGGGGATCAAGGCTGGGCTGGACGTGGATCAGTTTGCGCACCAGCTTTCGTTCTTCTGGGACGTACACAACGAGTTCTTCGAGGAAATAGCGAAGCTGCGTGCAGCCAGGCGCATCTGGGCGGACGTCATGCGGAACCGGTTCCATGCGAAGAACCCGAAGTCGTGGCTTCTCCGCACGCACTGCCAGACCGCGGGAGTGTCGCTCACGGCGCAGCAGCCGCAGAACAACATCGTTCGGACGGCGTTTCAGGCGATGGCCGCGGTGTTGGGCGGGACGCAGTCGCTCCACACGAATTCGCTGGACGAAACGTACTGCCTTCCGACGGAAGGGGCTGCGAAGATCGCGCTGCGAACGCAACAGCTCATTGCTCATGAAACCGGGGTGGCGGACGTAGTGGACCCGCTTGCGGGCTCTTACTACGTGGAGGCGTTGACCGACGAAGTGGAGGAGCGTGCCCGCGAGTACATCCGGAAGATAGACGATCTCGGGGGGATACTGGAGGCCATCGAGAAGGGCTATCCGCAGATGGAAATAGCGGAGAGTGCGTATCGTTTCCAGCGCGAGGTCGAGTCCGGGGACCGCGTGATCGTGGGCATCAACAAGTACGTAGAGGACGAGGAAGCGCGGATTCCGACGCTGGTGATCCACAAGGAAGTGGAGGACCGGCAGAAGGAGAAAGTGGCGGACCTGAAGAAGCGCCGCGATCGCGACCAGGCGGCGAAGGCGCTGGATGCGCTCAGGCAGGAAGCCCGCAAGGGCGGCAACCTGATGTACCCGATCATAGCGGGGCTGAAGGCGGGCATCACGCTAGGCGAGGTCTCCGACGTGTTCCGCGAGGAGTTCGGCGTTTATACCGACCCGGCATTCTGCTGAGCGTCCGTCGCAAAATAGCCCGATGAATTCGGACGCCGAAGCATCCGCGACCGCTTCGTTGCGCTCCCTGCGCCGTGCCACCGACGGGCACTTGATTTTGCCTGGCTGAGAAGCCAGGGTACAATGGTGCGTGCGTTTGGTCAGCATGAGGTACGGGGATGAAGCAAAGGTTTCTCGTGGGAGCGAAAGCTGCGGTGCTTGGGCTTGCCCTGGCTGTGCTTGGTGCCTGCACGTTCGAGGCGAGGGGGTTGGGGGATTTCCAGTTCGAGGTGCGGGCTGAGGACCGGGGCGGCCTGCCGGACGGGAGCGGAGTGGGGGACATCGAGTCCGAAGACGGGAGCGGGGACGCGGTTGACGCGCGGGACTTCGTCCCGGATGTGGGGAAGAAGTGCGGGTCCGACCTTGAATGCAGGACCGACTGGGAGTGCGTGACCGGCACGTGCACGGAAGGACATTGCGTGTTCGAGGCAGTGGACAGCTTGTGCAAGCAGGTCCAGACATGTGCGAAGTTCAGGTGCTCCTTTGATTGGGGGTGCGAGCCCGTGCTCCAGGCCGGGGCGGATTGCGAGGCACCCAACAAGTGCTTTGACAAGGGTACATGTTCCGAGAACGGCGAGTGCGTCGGCGTGGGCGAGGTCCCCTGCGAGGCCAAGGAATGCTACCGGCCGGAGTGCGATCCCGAGATCGGCTGCGTGGAGATTCCCGACGACGGAAAGAAGTGCGACGACGGAAGCACGTGCACGGTGGACGACGCCTGCTTCGGTGGGGAATGCGCGGGGACAAAGGTACCGGGGCTGTGTCCGTGTAAGGATGACTTGGACTGTGCGGAATTCGACGACGACGACAAGTGCAACGGGAGCATGGCGTGCATCGACGGCACGTGCGGCCCGGACCCGGGAACGATCGTCGTGTGCGACCCTTCGGGGAACCCGTGCGTGGAGAAGGAGTGCGACGTATCGACGGGGAAGTGCTACGACAAGCCGTCGTCGAACGAGAAGGTGTGCGACGACGAGAACCCGTGCACGTACTCGACCCAGTGCGACGGACAAGGGCAGTGCAAAGGGCAGTCGGTGGCCGACGAAACGCAGTGTGACCTTGACGGAGACAAGTGCACGGTGGATCTGTGCTGGGGCGGTAAGTGCAAGCTGGAAGGTCCCAAGAACTGCGACACCGGCTCGCCTTGCGTGGAGGGGTACTGCGATCCTGCGACGGGTGGGTGCGGCCTCAACTTTCTGAACGGGGATCCGTGCGACGACGGAGACAAGTGCACGCTGGACGACACGTGCGAGGAGGGGATGTGCGAGCCGCAGCAGCAGGGATGCGCCGTCTGCGATGACGAGTTGAACGCGGGGAAGCTGTGCGACGACGGCAACCCCGGGACCGCTGCAGACTTCTGCTTCGGGCAGGCGTGCCTTGGATTCAAGACGGACGTTTGGGCGGCAGCCCCGGGCCTGGGAGCCGGGTTCTCCCGGGTCACGTCTCTTGGCCCGGACTTCTACCTGACGGGGGTCAAGAAGACGAACGCGAGCACGGTACCGAAATTCGTGAAGCTGTCGCCAGGCGCCGGGTTTGTGCAGGAGGTGCCCTACACGGGGACGCTTTCGGACATCGACGGGCGGGTGGCAGTGGGCCCCGGCGGCCAGCTCTACTACCTTGGCCCTACCTGGAGCGTGGGCAGCTCTTTGCAGAAGGCGGTTGAGGCGGCATGCCCGGGGATGAAGCCACCTACGGCAACGATAGAACCGTCGGCTGTGGCATACCTTGATTCGCCTGGTACGCTTCCCGGGTTCACGGCAGAGACGGTGTTGGTGGGTTTTTCGCAGCTCAAGGCTGGGGCCGGATGTTTCATTGTGTTGTGCTCACGCGGGCAGCCGAGCGAGCCGTGGACGTGCAAGTCGGCGGGGTTCGACCAAGTCCCCGTGTTCGAAGACCTCGCGGCGGGGACACTGGTGAGCACGACGGCACTTCGCCTTCCGCCCAAGGACGCGGTGTGCATTGCTGGATCGAGCTGCATATCAGCCGCGAACCCGATCTACGCGGGCCTCTCCTGGGAGGAGCAGGAAGGCACGGTCGTTGCGGTGGTCCAGGGAAGCACGGACAAGAACGGTGTGTTGAAGCTGGAAATGGCGACCAAGCAGACGGTGCCGACCACGAAGCCGGTCGTGCAAAGGATAAGCTCGTTTGCCGTGGATGCTGAGCTGAATGTGTTTGCGGCCGGGAACCACAGGCTCCTGTATTCGAAACCCGCGGGGCAGGGAGGTGCGTTCGTGCCGGCAGAGTATGCGGTGCTTGGCCAGGACGAGACTCACTTCTTCGGCGTCTACCACGACAAGTCGGTCACGGTAGTGGCGACCACGAGGAGCAGCGTTCCCGACGTTCCGGAAGCACCGCAGGTGCGGACGTTCAGGGTCGGGACTCTTACCGGCACATCCGGTCTTCTGCTCAGCGGTGCGGGGACCGAGGAGCCGTTTTTTGGAAGCCTCGGCACGTTCTCCGACTGCCTTGATTGCTACAAGAGCGTGGTCGGGCCGTGGGGCATCACGGATGCCGCCCTGAACCATGACCACATGGCGTCGCCGACCGGAGCGAAGCCCCTCCTTGTGCTGTGCGGGACGGTGCCGCAAGCTGGGGAGGCAACGCCCGTGGGCGCGGCGTTCGTGCTAGCTCCATTATGAAGTCATGGGTGGAGCAGGAAGTCTTTGGGCGCGACTTCCTGGGTGTGCAGCCCGGGCTGGAGCGAATGTGGACGGTCATGGCAGAGCTCGGGTCGCCCGAGATGAAGCTGGGCAGGGTGATGATCGTTGCGGGCACGAACGGCAAGGGATCGGTATGCGCATTTGCTGAAGCGATGGCGAGGGCCGCGGGGCTGAAGGTGGCCATGAACAGCTCGCCGCACCTGTTTGACATCTGCGAGCGGCTCAGGCTGAACGGCAGGAACGTAGCGCCCGCTGCATTCGATGAGGCAGCGCACTCAGTCGCGGCAGCGGAGCGGCGGACGGGCGTGACGCTTACCGGGTTCGAGCTGGTTACGGCTTCAGCGTTCGTTGCTGCGGCGTCGTTTCGTCCCGACGTCTCGGTCGTCGAGGTGGGGATGGGAGGGCTGCTGGACGCAACGAACGTCGTTTCTCCCGCCGTCTCGGTGATCACGCCCATCGGTATGGACCACACGGAGCACCTTGGGAAGGACCTTGTTTCGATTGCAGGTCAGAAGCTTGGGGTCTCGCGGCGAGGCGTGCCCTGCGTGGTTGCGCGGCAGGCAGCGGAGGTCGAGGAGTTTCTGCTTTCGAAGTGTGCAGGCGGAGGGGTGCCGGTGAAGCTCCATGGCCGTGACTTCCGCTGTGCGGGAGATTCCGAGCGCTTCGAGTTCTCGGCCCCGTACGCCGACTTTCGAGGGGTTCGCCTCAGCCTGCACGGCTCGTACCAGGTGGCGAATGCAGCGGTCGCGATGGCAGCGTTCCACGAGTTGGTGGCGGAGACGGGCGGTGATTTCGAGGCGTGGGCAAGGCGCGGTCTTGCTGCTGCGGCGTGGCCCGGCAGATTCGACGTGCGCCGCGTGCATGGGGCCGACGTCCTGTTTGACGGTGCGCACAACGGCCATGGGGCACAGGCTTTGGCAGACGCGATCCTGGCCCGCTGGCCGCGGGTTGCCCAGGGGGGCGGAGGTCCCGTTCTGGTCGCCATGAAGCACGACAAGGATGCCGCGGCGGCGTTGACCGAGTTTTCGAGGTTCGCCCGAAGTTTCATCTTCACGAGTCTTCCGGGCGTCCCTGGATTCGACCCGGAGGAGCTGGCCGGGCTGGCGCCCCCGGGGGTCACTGCCGAGGTCGTGCGGGACCCGGACCTTGCGCTCCTGAGGCTTTCTGCTGCGAGCCCGGAAGAGCGCGGGCGGCGCAACGAGCCGCCTTCGTTTGCAGGGCCGCGGGTGTGTTGTGGTTCGTTGTACCTTGTGGGATACTACCTCGGGCGTATCGAGCGCGGGCATGCCGAGGGAGCGGCGGAATGATCGGTGCCGGAGCAAAGATGAAGAGCGAAGCGAGGCAAGTTGGAATGACTGGAACCGGAGCGCCCGGGATGAGCGGCACGGGAGCGCGTGGGATGAGCGTGGCCGGATGGATCGTAACCGCGGCAGCGGCAGTGGCGTTGCTGGCGGTGGGGTGCAGCAAGAAGTCGAGCGACGAACAGAGCCCGGGAGCGGGCAAGGCACCGGGAGTCGAAGGTGCTACGGGCTCGGCCGCCAAGGGGCCAGGGTCCGGGGGAGATTCGGGGGGCGCTGGAAGCCCGGAGGCCACGGCCGGCTCCGGTCCTGCGACCGGAGCGGGACCTGCCGGAGCGGGAGACACCGGCGGCTCAAAGCCGGGTCTTGAGAAGCCGGCCGTTCCGCCTCGGCGGATACCCGGGCCAAGGGAGATCGTGCAGGGGCCGCCGTCGCCTCCGGTAGTGAAGCAGGAAGGGTTCCAGGCCGGGGAGCTGATGGAATGGAAGAAGGTCGAGCACGTCCGGCCCTCAGATGCAAGCGGCCAGTTTCCGACCCCATTGGACGCCGCTCTGGACCCGGACAAGGAGAACAACCGAGGGGCGATGCTGTATGCGCTTGTTCGTGACGCCGACATGGAAACTCTCGAACGGAAGTACCTGCCGCCGGCAGCGGACCTTTCGGAGTTCCTTCGGTACGTGGGGAACACGTACACGCAGGACCTGGTGGCGGGGCATGCGTCCAAGATCAGTGAGCAGGTGTTGAAGCTGGGCCCCCAGTATGGCGAGATGCTTGGTGCGACGTCACGGTTGGATCGCATTTACGGACAGTATCGATTGTCGAAGTGGACGTTCGAGTACCTGGACAAGGGAGGAAGCAAGAAGGAGGGGTGCTACTTGTTCATCCTTGCGGACATGACGTGGAAGATACTGGACATGGAATGCGCCGAGTGGTTTCAGAAGTAGAGAGTAAAGCCTGCATGCCCGAACAGGGCACCGCCGCCGATCCCGACGCCCTTGAATTCCCCTTCACCCGGTGAACCGAGCCCTTCCGTAGCCAGGAACGCGTTCGACCTGTCCACGTCGTTGGGGTATGCGGTGAAAGTCACGCCGGTAGCCAGGTTGAACGAGAATGCGTCGGACAGGAAGTACTCGACCTCCAGGGGCACCTCGACTCCCCACTGAGTCACGTTGCTGATGTCGCGGGTGCCAGGGGCGCCGTCGGTGCCGACATGGGGCACGGTCAGCTTCGTCGCCCACCCGAGGTCGAGCTTGGCGCCGAGGCTCAGGTTCGCGAACTTGGTTCCGAAGAACACGTACTTCACGCCGCCTGCGGCGAGGATCGTGGTAGTGTTGTCGTTGTTGGCATCGAGCACGAACCCCGCTCCGAGTTGGAAGCAGAGCGCAAGCTGCGGCGAGCCCCAGTACGTGAACGACAAGCCCTGTGCACCGAGCAGCGTGCGCTGGTAGCCGGTCCCGAACTTCCCGTGCATGTTCTTGGCCGATGCCTGGAAGGCAACGGCCATGCACAAGAAGACAGCCGGCGCGAGCACCTGCAAGGCCCTTCTCACCCTTGTCCGCATGTTCTTTTCACCTCACACGAATCGCAGCCCGTACATCAGGCCATCAGCATCGGCATGACCCACAGCTCTGTCTCGGCCGGGAGCGCACCGGACGCAATCCGGACCTCTCCCGAGCCCAGCCTTTGAATACGTTCCTTCCCCCACGCCTTCAGGAAGTCATCCACCGGCCGAATCGGGAACTTCACCAGCGGAGTCTTGTAGTGCATGGGGATCGCGACCTTGGGCGCGACCTGCCTGATGAACGCCGGCGCCTCTGGCGGGCCCATGGTGAAATGGCCGCCGACCGGGGCGAAGAGGACGTCGATGGGTCCGACTTTCGACACGTAGTCGGCGGTCAGAGGCTTGCCCGCGTCGCCTGGATGCAGGAAGCGGACGCCGTCGATGGCGAACCACGAGACTCTGGTATCGAAGTTGACGGTACCGCCAGCGTCGCCGTGCTTCACGATCAGGGTCTTCACTTCGACTCCCGAGATCACAGCATCGCCTTTCACGACCTTGGGAGCACCGAAGGAAGGTGCGATGTAGTTGTGGTCCAGGTGGTCATGGGAGACGATGACGATGTCCCACTTGCCCGGGATGGCCTTGTAGTTGAGCTGGCCTCCGAACGCTCCGGGCTCGTAGGGGTCGAGAAGGACGCGGAGGCCCGAAGACGACGTGATGCCGAACGCTGCATGGCCGAAGAATTGGAGTTTCATTGGCTCCTCCTGCTCAAGCGCTCCAGGACACGAATATAGTCGGCGGGAGTATTGATGTTCAAGAGGATCCATTCCGCGGCGACCGGCACCTCAATCACGCCCACACGCTCCAAGGCGTCGCAGAACACTGTGCCCGGCGGCATTGCGGCAAGCGCCGAAGCAGGGCAGCGGGAGCCGCTTTGCTTCCTGTGCACCCGGGGGGCTGCGGCTGAACCCGCCGGTCCCCCCGGGTCCCCTTCTCGCTGGCTCCCGCCCTTGCACGAGCGGCGCATCGGTGCATGCCCGACGAGGAGCACGGGATGTCCCCGCTTCCCTGCGAAGACGGGGACGAAGGCCCCTGCCGGGTTGGGTGCGGTCCGCATTGCGTGCAGCATTGCGTCCAGCACGGGGGCGGGATCGGCCGTGGGCACGCAGTCCACGGGGGTGACGAATACGCCTGCGGCGTCTTGGGGGACGAGGGCGAGCCCCAGTCGGATCGAGGAGAACATGCCGTCCTCCGGCCTGGGATTTACCGCAATCCTGGACTGAACGGAGAGACCGGCACCAGGTTTTGGCCCTGGCTGGGGATGAGCCGCCGAGCACCCGGAGGAACGGGGGCCGTCCGGCCCTGCGGCGTGCATGATGCGCCGCACGTCGCTTTCGATCTTGGCGTTGGTGACGACCACGACCGTGGACCGGGCGCCGTAGGCGCGCAGCAGAAGTTCCAGGGTCGTGGAGGCGCCGTCGTGAGCTGCGGGAAGAAGCGCCTTGGGGCGCCCCATGCGGGACGAAAGCCCGGCAGCAAGTATGATCGTGACGAGTCGCCCGCGGCGCCCTTGCCGAAGGTTTTCCCGATTGCCGCTGGTTGCGGATGTCACCGTTTCCCTCCCGCGTGCCTCAGCCAGTAATACCACCGTTCTTGATTATGTGGTATCACCCCACTAAGATTCTGCGGGAGTCGCAGTGTGGGGGAATTGATGCGGATCCTGACGGCCCTTTTCGCCTTGACGTTGGCTGTGGTGGCATGCGGTACGGATGACGGGACACTGGCGGAGCCGCCGGTCTGCAATGCGGGTGAGCTTGCGTGTGCGGAAGACGGTGCGACGGTGGGCAAGTGCCTGGCGGACGGCACCGGGTTCGAGCAGGTGGAGGTTTGCGCCGGAGGGGCGCAGTGCAAAGAGGCCCGCTGCCAGTGCGCCGCAGGCGAGACCAAGGCATCCGGGGCCTGCATCGTTCCTGGCGTGGAAGAGTGCCCAGCCTATGCGACGGCCGTGGACAACGGCTGCAAGATCGAGCCGACACCGTGTGCGTCAGGAGAGGTATTCGCGGGTGGCGAGTGCGTTGCGGTCGGCCTGGAAAGCTGCCCGGCCGGGTTCGTGATGGATGCAGACGGGAAGGGGTGCCTGGTGGACGAGAAGCCATGCAACGAAGGCAAGGAGTGGTACATCGGAGACGGCTGCATCGAGGCGGGGCTGGCGCTTCAGTGCGGGGACCTGGTCAACCCCTGGCCGGCGGAAATCCCTGAAGGCGAGGTCTTGTTCGTTTCGGAAGCCGGGCCGGAGGAAGGTGCGGACGGAAGCTCTGCGAAGCCGTTCAGGACCATTCAGGAAGCGGTGGATGCGGCGGCGCCGAACTCTGCGGTGCTGGTCGCGACAGGGACGTACGCCGGCGGAATCGCGGTAGACAAGCCCCTGCGGATTCTCGGCAAATGTGCGCAATACGTGACCGTGGACGGCGCGGCTGAGTTCATGCCGGAGTGGACGCAGTTCCCGGGACGCTACGGGCTGTTCGCCCAAACGGAGGGAGACCTGGAGATCGCTGGCATGACGTTCTCAGACAGTGCCGGAGAGCCAGCGGGGAAGGCTTCCGGCGTGTACGTGGAAGGGACCACGTTGGCCTCGGTTCACGACGTCTTTTTCGATTCTCTCGGCGGGATGGCCGTGCACCTGAAGAACTCGGCGGACGCCACGGTGGCGAACATTCGGGTCACGTCCCTGGCAGTGATAACGGAAGACCTGGGCCCGGACGGCCAGACGTGCTACGGGGTTCTGGTGGATGGAGGAAGTGCGGTCACGATCGATGGCTCGCTGTTCGAATCGACGCAAGGCACGGACGTTGACGTGACCGGAAGCTGTCCGACGGTAAGCCACAATCGATTCGAGAAGAGGGGCAAGCTCGGCGGCCTGCCTCCGATGGGAGTGCGGGTCAAGAAGTGTGACACTGGGAAGACCGTGATCGAGGCCAACAGGTTCGCTGCAAAGATGACGCACGCGGTCCACGTGGAGGGCGGGGACGTCGAGATCTCGAGGAACTACATCCAGGGCACGGTGACCGACTACGACGATATCAACGGCCCCGCGGTGAGGGTGAAGGGAGCCAAGGTGAAGATCGCTGGGAACTGGGTGCTGGAGAACCAGTTCTCCGGAATCGCTCTCCAGGAATGCGAGGGCGACGTGTCGGGCAACCGCGTCGAGAGCGGGCTTCCTTCCGATCCCGGGCTCAAGGGGGGCGACGGCATAGTGGTCGTAGACTGCGACCCGGGTCCTGTCGCAATTTCGGGCAACAGCATCGTTGCGAACACGCGCAACGGCGTGCTGCTGTCGGGCTCGATAGCCAAGGTGGAACGTAACTTGATCCTGGACACACTGGAGTCGCCCGCGGAGAACGCGGGAAGCGGCGCCGGCATCCACGTCGTGCAAGGCGCAGATGTGATCATGCAAGGCAACTGGGTCGCAGGAAACGGCCGATTCGGCATCCACGTGGACGATGCGTACGGCTCGATTGCGGACAACGTCGTGGCAGACACTGCCGGCCCCGTCGCCGAGGACGGAAGATGCTCGGCAGGGATCATGGCTACCGGAAGCACGCTGCCCGCAGGAATCGTCCGCAACCTGGTCACGGGGAACTTCGGTGCCGGAGTCTACCTTGCGGACTCTACCGCAGGCGCTATCTCAGACAACGTGATCGAGAAGTCTGTCGGCAAGGGAGACGTCCTGGCGGTGGGCGTGGTCTTGGTCGGCTCTCAGGCGCAGGTCACGAGCAACTGGATTCGTGGGAACAAGGACATCGGACTGCTCTACGATTCCAGCTCGGGCGAGATTGCCCGCAACGTGATAGAGGAGAATGGGGTCACCGGGGCAGGCCCCGGGGTCAAAGTTCAGAACGTGGAGAAGCCGCCAGTCGAGATCCACGACAACACCTTCAGTGCCAACGGTTTCGCCGGGTTGGTCGTGGCGTCCGCGGCGTCTGCTGCGAAGGGCAACGCGGCAGCATACAACGTAGCGAACAAGGAGGGGCTTGCGGGAAGCGGCATCTGGATAGAGGAGAGCTCGGATGCGGACGTTGCGTTCAACCGGGTGGACGGGAACAAGCTTGCGGGTATCGTGGCAACCGGTGCGGACTCGTACGTTTCCATCCGGTCGAACCTGGTGTTGGGGACGGTGAAGGGGTCGCTGCCCGGAGCGGAGGTCCCGGTGCAGATGTCTGACGGGATTGCGCTGATGGCCGGTGCGTTCGGGTCCGCGATCAACAACAGGTCCGAAGGAAACGGGACTGCGGGGATCGCCTACCTCGACGCGGAAGGTGCGACGTCCGGCAACGAGCTCAACGGGAACGGCTCGTACGGGTTGGAGCTGGCGCTGTCCGAGATAACGCAGGATGCGTCCCAGGAGCCGAATTACTTCTCCGGGAACAAGCAGGGAAGCGAGTTCAAGTCGAGCGACCGTGAGGGCTCGGAGCACCTGGTCGGAACTCAAACGGCGTGTGCTCAGGATTAGGCATGTTCACAGGAATCGACGATCGGGCCGACGATGTCTAGCAGAGGAGCAGTCAGGTGGCACAAGTAATCTGCTTGAGATGCAGGGCGCCGGTTGACCCGGAGACGGGGCTCTGCCCAAAGTGCTCCGTGGCCTCAGCGGGGGCGCCCGCAAGCGCTCCTGCTTCCGGCTCGGCGGGAGCCATGCCGGTGCCGCTGGCAATGGAGCGGCAGTTCCTGCTCGACCGGTCCATCGAGATGACGGACGTTGCGGCGCCGCAATTCATGGGACACGGAGAGGAGGAGCTGCGGCGGCGTGCAGAGCGCGTGCCCACTGTTCCGCTGGGGATTCCGCACGTGGCGCCGCCGGCCGAGCAAGCGGTCGACAGGCTGGTGAAGCAACTCGCTGCCGGGGACGCGCAGGAGCGTGCGCTGGCAGCGATTCAGCTAGCCAAGCACCGCGAGCCCGAAGGGGTTTTTGCATTGCTCCGGCGTCTGGGTGATCGCGACAGCGACGTCCGGATATGTGCGCTGTGGGCGTTGGGGAACGCGGGCAATCCGCTTATCCTGCCGCCTCTCATCGAATTCGACAAAGTCGAGAAGGACCCGCTGGCGAGGGCGCAGCTCGCAGCCACTCTCCATTCCTTGGTTGCCCGACTGCCCGCAGGTGCGCCGAAGACGCCGGAAGCGATGACCGAGAGGATCGCTGAAGCTACCCGGGCGCTGGCCGCGGAGCCGACAGCGGAGCACTTTCTTGCGAGGGGAAGACTTCAGCTTCGAGCGGCATTTCTCCTGCAAGCCGTGGGTGATTTCACCCGTGCCACCAGGAACGGGGCAATGTTGCCTGAAGCGCTGTTCTGCCGGAGCCAGGCTTTTCTGCTGATGGGGAAGCCGCTCTTTGCCATGGATGACCTGATAGCTTGTCCTCCGACCTACGCGTACCCGCCGGTGTTCTTCCTTCACCGCATGGCGCTTCAGACGTTGGCACGGCAGATAGTGGCGGCCGCAAAGGAGAAGGGGCTGAAGGAGTATGCGGACTTGTTCGAGGGGAGGTTGAAGCGCATCTCGGGCGAGGAGGAGACCAGGAAATGATGCGGGCGCTCGGTTGGACCGCCATGCCAGCTTTTCTCCTCCTGGCCGCGTCGGGCTGCCCGATGTTTGTCCCGGCCATGCCTGGGTACGATGCGGGAGAGCCTGAAGTTGGCGGTGTGGATTCCGGGCAGATCGCCGACCTTGCGGAGACCGGGGACCGAGAGAAAGACGTGCGTGACGATGCGGACACGTTCCCTTGGTGGTGGACACAGGATGCGGGAGGCGATGCGGATGCTTCCGACGTTTCGGACAAGGAAGATCGGCAGGCACCGCCGGATGTGGAAGAGCCGGACACGGCCGAGCTGCCGTGGGACTGCCTGATCAAGACGCCCGAGGAGCTTGGGGGAGGGACCGTGTACACGGGATCTTTCTCTCTCACGAATCAGAAGTTGCTGGATTTTCCAGCGACCGAGAACATCCTTGGACCCAACTGGTTCACGTGCGGGCTTCCGGACGCTAATGACTTCTACCAGGATCACCCGTATGTTGTGGCGGTGGATCGACCGACAGAGATGAAGATAGCGCTGCAGTGCAACGGGCCATGCTATGCGTACACGCTTCAGGGCGGATGCATGTACCAGTACCTTGAGCAATGCTGGTACAACGGGACCGACGACGTGACCGGCTCCACGTGGGTCCTGCCCGGCTATCACGTAATAGTGGTCGAGTTCTTCTACGAACCCGACGTATCGCCCACGGACTACCGCTACGACATGCAGGTAGCGCTCAACCACGTGGACGGCCAGGAGGAGTGCAAGGTCGAGGAGGCCGCTCGGTTCAGCGAGATGGAGTTCGAGTGTCCTCCGGGCACTCCGGAGGGAGCCACGGCAACCATGGCGGGAGATCTCACACTCGAGGACGGTGACGACTTCTACATCGACTGCAAGCCCGGGGTGGAGGTTGACCCGTTCGGAGGAATGGCGGACGAGGCGTACTCCTTCACGGCTGACGACTCGGAGGTGTTTCCAGGGGAAGTGACGGTCCGGCTCACGAGGCAGTCTCCCGGGGACGGCGGTGCGCCGCTGATGCTTGCGCTGTCGATGGATCCGTGCGGAGCTCAGGATTCCATCCTTGCCTGCGTATCGGGGACCGAGGAGACGCTGGAGCTTCCTGCCGCGACGCTATTCCCTGGACAGACGGTCCACGCAATAGTGGATGGAGTGGCCGGAGCCGCGGTTCTTCCCGCAACGGTCGCCTATCAGATCACGTGGACTGTCCAGGCACCCTGCGCGCAAAAAACTCCTTGACACAAGGGGCGGCTTAAATAGAATCAGCGGGCTGAATTTGGGCTGTGGGCGGATGCCCGCAATTGCCCGGCAGGATTGGAGGCTTACGATGTTTGCGGTATTCAAGCTCGGCGGAGCGCAGATGCGCGCCTCTGTAGGCGACGTGGTGAAGGTGGAGAAGATCGACGCGGTGGTGGGCGCGACGGTGGAGTTCCCCGAGGTGCTGCTGCTCGGCGGCGAGAAGAACATTGTCGGGAAGCCGTCGGTCAAGGGAGCGAAGGTCGTCTGTGAGGTCGTCGGCCACGGGCGGGGCAACACGGTGCTCGTGATGAAGTTCAAGCGCCGGAAGTACTACCGCCGCAAGAACGGGCATCGCCAGCAGTTCACAACGCTCAAGGTAACCCAGGTAGTGACGCCCTGAGGTCGGCAGGAGGAAGCCATGGCACACAAGAAAAGCTCGGGAAGCGCAAGGAACGGTCGCGATACTGCCGGACGCCGGGACGGAGTCAAGCGGTATGCAGGGCAGGTCGTGAAGGCCGGCAATATCCTGGTCCGGCAGAGAGGGACCAAGATCCACGCTGGAGAGAACGTCGGCATGGGCCGCGATCACACGCTGTTCGCCGAAGTGACTGGAACGGTGAAGTTCATCACCAGCGGTACCGGCCGCAAGAGCGTTTTGATCGTGCCGGTCCCCGCCAACTGATCAGATTTCGCCTCAACCAGTCGTTCCCATACACCATGCTTCAGGATGACCCTCGATGTTCGTCGATGAAGCGGAATTGACATTCGTAAGCGGGAAGGGAGGAAAGGGGTGCATCTCCTTCAGGCGTGAGAAGTTCCGGCCAAAGGGAGGCCCCGACGGAGGCAACGGCGGCAGGGGCGGCGACGTCATCCTGGCCGCGGACTCGCACAAGAACACTCTGATCGATTTCAGGCACGTCCACATGTTGCGGGCGGAGGATGGGCGCCCCGGAGAAGGGAACGACCGGACGGGAAGGTCCGGTGCGGACCTCCTGGTGAAGCTCCCTGCGGGCACGCTTGTGCACGATGCGGACAGCGGCGAGCTCATCGTCGACCTGGATCGCCCCGGCATGCGGCAGGTGATTGCGCGGGGCGGCAGGGGCGGTCGCGGCAATCACGCGTTCACGACCTCCACCAACCGGGCACCGCGGCTCGCAGATCCTGGAGCGCCGGGCCAGGAGCTGCACGTTCGACTTGAGCTCAAGCTGCTGGCTGACGTCGGAATCGTCGGGTTCCCGAACGCGGGCAAGAGCACGCTTATCTCGCGCATCTCCGCGTGCAAGGCCAAGGTGGCGGACTACCCGTTCACGACGCTTGCCCCCAACCTGGGAGTCGTAGAACGCTTCCGGGAGTTCCCGTTCGTGGTGGCGGACGTACCCGGGCTGGTGGAAGGAGCAGCGGATGGCAAGGGGCTCGGGGTTCGCTTCCTCAAGCACGTAGAGCGTACGACCGTCCTTCTGCACCTCGTGGACGCATCCCGCGGCACGCCGTCGACCGACTGGCGCGCCATTCGGAAGGAGCTGTCTTCCTACAGCGCGTCCCTGGCTGACAAGGTGGAGATAGTCGCGCTCAACAAGGTGGACCTCGTGTCGCGTGCCCGGCGCAACCAGCTTGCGGCCCGGTTGAACCGCACGCTCCAGGCGTTCGGCAGGCGGAGCCTCCTCCTCTCCGGCGCCACCGGCGAAGGCGTGGACGAGCTGCTCAAAGCCCTTGCTTCCGCGGTACGCGCAAGCCGTTCGAGCCCGGAGACCGAATCACCGTAGCGGCAACTGGCGAAAGCGCACTGCCGTGTGCTGGGACTTGTGGCAGCGTGCTGGGCTTGCTAATGTGCGCGGAGCGCACCTTGGGAGGTGTCATGCCGCAGTGGTTGCGATTCCTCGTGTTCTTCCTGCTGACGAGCGCGTTCTGGATCCTGGTGAATTACTACGTAGTGAGCCGCTTTCTGGGCGTTGTCCCCAGCAGAGGCACCCGGAGGAAGATCTACCTGATCATGCTGTTGGTTGCGTTCCTCTACCCCATCGGGGCAGTGTGCGAGCGGTTCCTTCTTCCGGAGGGACCGGGCCAATGGCTGGTGGTTGTCGGCAGCTACCATATCGGGCTTGTCACGCTGACGTTCTGCGTGTTCCTGGTCGGCGACGTGCTGGAACTCGGCTACAGGATCGTGCGCACGGCGGCATCTCTGCGGCATGGGACGCATGGAGGGTGGCGTCGAACGCTGGCAGACGTCCGTCTGGCCGGGCCGAAGGACGCTTCCTCGGAGACTCCCGAGCCTTCGAAGAAGCGCCGCTGGGAATGGCGAAGCGGGTTGCCCCGGCGTCCTGGGAGGGTTCGCCTCGCGGTGCAGAGCGCGGTCTTGGTGGCGGTGGTTGCAGCGGCACTCTGGGGAGGAGCCAAGTCGCCGGTCGAGACACGCGTTACGGTGCAGGCTCCCGCGGGAACGAAGCTGGCTTTGCCCGTGAAGATTGCGGTGTTCTCCGACGTTCACCTTGGATTGCTGGTGGACCGTGACGACCTGGCCGACCTCGTGGCGCAGGTGAACGAGCTGCAACCGGACGTGGTGCTGATCCCGGGAGACCTGTTCGACGATCGCACGGAGGATGCCCGTGAGGCGGCGCCCATCCTGGCGCGGCTTGCCCCGAAGCACGGGGTCTTCCTGTCCACCGGGAACCACGAATTCTACGTGGGCTCGGACATGTGGGGGCCGGTGCTGAAGGAAGCCAACGTCCGGGTGTTGGCGCAGGAATCGGTGTCGCCCTTTCCGGGGCTGCGCATTGCGGGTGTGGACGACGATCATGCTCTGCAGCGTGTGGGGATGAGCGCAGCGGAAGCCATCGCCCTGGCCATGGCGGAGGCCAAGGACGAGGAGATGACCGTGCTGATGGTCCATCGGCCCGGTCCTGCGAAGGAGGCGGTGCCCGCAGGAGCGGACCTCGTAGTGTCCGGGCACACGCATGGCGGCCAGATCCCACCGTTCCAGATCTTCTCGCCCATGGGAAACCAGAGATACCTTCACGGCTTGTATGAGATCGGTGAAGGGCTGCTGTACGTGACGTCAGGCGCCGGCACCTGGGGGCCGAAGATGCGCCTGTTTGCGCCAGCGGAGATCGTCGAAATCGTAGTAATGCCTCCCGGGAGCGAGGCATAGCCATGCGCCGACCCGGCATCGTGGTAGTTGGGCTTGGGCTCCTGGCAACGGCAGTGCTGCTGGCGACGGAAGGCCCGACCGCGTCCTCTGCCCCTCCCCACTTCGCTGCGGAGAGCACAAGCGCTGCATCTGCCGTAGCCCCCGGCACGTTCGGCGGCGTGCCCGTGATCGTGCTTTCCGGCACGCACTACGAGCGTGGCTACCGGCACGGCAAGGAGCTGCGGAACAAGATCCTGGACGTGGTGGACAACTACGTGCTGGAACGGATAAACCCGCTGGTCTACGCGGTGATGGTATCGAGATTGGAAGGACTCGTTGCGATAGACGAGGGGATGGCCCAGGAAGCACGGGGCATCGTGCAAGGGGCCAAGGATGCCGGAGGCGGAGCGTTTTCGTCGTCCCGGCTTCCCAGGGATCTCACCTGGCTCGACGTGGTCGCGTTCAGTGCGTACGTGGACTACGTGGGCTCCGGCTGCTCGTCGGTGTCGGCATGGGGAGAAGCGACGGAAGCGACGGACCTGAAGGGGCAAGCGGTGCTGGCCCGGAACCTCGATTGGTCGCTCGACCCCGTTCTGCTCAGGAACCAAGTGCTCTTCATCCACATTCCCAAGGAAGACGGCGAGGCGCCGTTCGTGTCGGTAGGTTTCGCGGGCTTCATCGGTTGCCTGTCCTGCGTATCCGAGAGCGGGCTGGGGGCATTCCTGAACCTCGGGTTCGGAAGCCGGTCCGGCGAGTTTCCGCCGGACCATCCCTTCACGCCGGTTTCAGTCGCACTCCGGCGCGCCGTGGAATCGCCGGGGCGAGGGACCTCCCTGGTGGACGACTTCGTCGTCGCGCTCACGAAGCCGAGCCGTGTAGGGAGCTTCATCATTCACGCGATCGCTGCCCAGTCGGGCGGAAGCGGGCCTGCGGTGGTGGTCGAGCTGTCATCAGTCGACCATGCGGTTCGGACACCGGCTGACGACAAGGATCTGGCAAACGGCTATCTTGTCGCGACCAACCATCACCGGAAGCTGGAGAAGCCGCGGGAATGTGCCCGGTACGACCGAGCGATTCGCCGCGGCATGGAGCTGTTCCGCGGCTTGGACCGAGACTCCGTCTGGGGCGTGGTCGAGTCGATTCGACGAGACGACACCATGCAGGCGATGCTCTACGTGCCCTCGACGGGAGAATTCTGGCTCGCGGTTCGGACCGCGGGTGCGTCGCAGATTCCGACTCCGCAGAAGGGGAAGCTGTCCGAGCTGCTGCATCGCACGGACACGATCCCCAAGAAGGATCCAAGATGAGACTCCGTCTGATCATCTCAGCTCTATCGCTCGTGTCCGCAAGCTGCACAGGCGGGCAGGGAAGCGGCAACGACTTGACGGATTCGGACGTCGTGGGCGACGGCCGGGCCGATGGGTCGGTATTACCCCTCGGCGACGGTTGGGTGCCGGAAGCGGGTCGGGGCGAATACCTGGGGGACGGAGGCACGGAGCCCGGGGACACGGAGCCCGGGGACGGAGGCACGGAGTCAGGGGACGGTGGGGGGCCGGGGGACGGAGAGGGGGGGGACGGAGGCACTGGGCTGGAAGACGGACTCGCGGATTTCCTCGGGGACGGGGGGCCCGAGTTGGATACGGGCGCCCCGCCGTTCGAGTATGCGTGGAAGCCGGAAGGCACGTGCGGGATGGCGGAGTACGACTGGCTCTTGCCCGACGAGGTCGGACTTCTGCTCGAGTGGGAGGAGAAACCGCTGTACCACATGACTCCCGAGATGATCGCACTGCTGCTTGCGCAGGTAGGCTATTCGGATCTTGTCCAGCCGGAATATGGGACGCGGGTGTTTCTCATCCGATACGTGACGCAGGACAGGGGGAAACCGCAGGAGGCCACGGCCCTGGTCGGAGTGCCGGACGTGCCGCCTGGGGAGGTGCCCCCGGGGAACGCGGGGCCGACCGCGTTTCCCGGCCTGCTTTTTCTGCACCCGACTGCGGGATATGCGGACAAGTGTGCGCCGTCGGGCAAGCTGGAAGGCGCTGCGGCAGCGCTTCTTCCCGCGTCGCTGGGGTACGTCGCTGTGGCACCGGACTTCATCGGCTTGTGCGGTGAAGAGAAGCCGTGCGAGATTCCGCATCCGTACCTGATCGGAGAGCCGACGGCAGTGGCTTCACTGGACGCGGTGCGTGCGGCACGTATATTCCTTAAAGGATCAGAGGCGGACCTTGGCGTTTCGATGCAGGACACGGTCGCGCTGATGGGTGCATCGCAAGGCGGACATGCTGCGCTGTTCGTCAACCGCTACGCGGGCATTTACGCACCGGAGATCGAGATCCCCTGTACCGTCGCTCTGGTTCCACCGATGAACCTCGGCGGGCAGGCGGCTTCTGCGCTGAGCCAGCTTTCGTCTGCGGCGTCACTTGGAACCGCGTTCATGGCTGCGGCCTACCTTTGGTACGCGCCGGACGCGCCGGCGGATGAGCTCTTCAACGCTGCCGGGCCGAAGAACTATGCGGTCCACATCCCCGAGACGTTTACGGAGACGTGCAACTCCGACGACCTCTTGTCGGGCGCACAGACGATCGGAGACGTTTACGCCGGGGCGTTTCTGGCGAAGGT
>Ga0172371_10005081_pt1 | contig 19633 bp, 7 predicted proteins | sample Lak12m_FD_114543 | JGI IMG/M metagenome (GOLD analysis project Ga0172371, IMG submission 114543) | Freshwater microbial communities from Kabuno Bay, South-Kivu, Congo - kab_022012_12m | ecosystem: Environmental > Aquatic > Freshwater > Lake | place: Democratic Republic of the Congo: South-Kivu... | reverse complement strand
TAGCTCATGGTGTCTGTGAATTTACATAACAATATCATGCAGTAGAATTTCAGTTGTACAATGCTGATGATCGTGTAGTTCAGTTTACTGTATATTCACATGTTCATGTAGATAATCATAGAGTATCACTTACATCTCATCTGATATTTATTGTTCATTTGTAGTAGTTATATCAAGCATTGTATCCCGTCAATCAGCTTGATATATATCAAGTGCCGACTATAGGAGGCGTAGATCATCATCAGCCTCATGTTCATATTTTGGTTACGAAGAAATCGTTAGAACCACTACTAGCATATCACGTTCATCCGAAATATGCTGTTCATTGGAAGTATCAAGCTGCATATATATTTAAATTATCATCTGCTACGATTGCGCGTGCTATATCATCACTAGCTCATCAAGCTCTAGCTACTCGTTGATATGATCAATTTGTATCTAATTGTCCTATCATGACGTCAGATCATCCGCTACTTGTAAGTGTAGCAGATCAAAAGCTTGCCGTTCATCAAAAATATCAAGCTATATAACTATTCTGATTGGAGTCTACGTATATTCCACGAGCGACATCTGAGGATGTTCATCATCATCTAGATACTCGTTGGTAGGATCAATCAGCAGCAGTTAATTTACTTATAAATATATCATCACTACCACTACTTGTCAATGTCGTAGACCCGAAAGTAGCTGTTCATGCAAAAGATCAATCTACATATAGATATCCATCATTATACGCTGCTCATATTCATATACCATAATCATCACCAGATCATCATCACTTAGTCGCTCGCAGATATAATCATGTAGAAGATAATTTGCTAATAAAGATATCCGATCCTCCCATACCAGTCAGAGTATATGATCAGAAAGTTGATGTTCAATTTGTGTATCATACCACATATACATCTCTTTTGCTATCTATAGCTATAGATGAAGAATAATCATTACTAGTACTTCATCGTTTTTGAGCTCGGATACAGGATCCAGCTGAATTAAGTTTTATTATAAATACATCACTCCCTCAGTATGGTGAAATAGCAGAACATCATGCTATCGTCATTGTAGAACTAAATATTCATGCTAAGTAAATATTTCATGAACTATCTAGTGCAACTCAATATGCCTCATCTTTACCGACTCATCATCATCTAGCAGCTGATTGGAATGCTCATGCTGATGAAACCTTGGCTACAAAAACATCATTATCTCAACTACTTGTCAATCTTGTTGATCCAAAATCAGCCGTTCATCAAAAATATCAAACTACAGTACTATTTCAGTTACTATCTACCGATATTGAATATCCACGATCATTATTAGATCATCATGCTTGTAAAGCCCATAGATAAGCTCACGTAGAAGACATTTTAGCTATAAAAACATCCTCTCCACCAGCGCTTTTCAATGTAGTAGATCATAATGTAATAGATGATGAACTAAATGATCATACAACATAACTATTACCACTTCAGTCTTTGGTTATTCATCGAGCATAATCATTACTAGATCATCATCACTTAGTCGTCCACTCATAAGAAAGTCATGTGATACCTCATATAAAGACAAAATCACTTAATTTTTCACTATAGAAATTACACATCAGATTGGAATCTAGAGTACATGTTGTTGTGGGAGAATTAAAAGATCGGTTTGATCAGTCTTCAGATCTATAAATAGAAATTATCTGTCATGCTGTAGCTCAAGAGACATATGTATTTATCTGAAAATTCGCTCAAGATGCAGTAAGCTCAGATGACAATGATCATACTGATATAGTCTGTAGAATATTTGAATTTGATGGTATTCAAGTTTCACCATTGTTGGCGGTGTGTGTTCATGTAGCTATGGTAGGTGGCATCAATGTTCCATCTCGGTTGGCGTTTGTAACTCTAATCGATGTAATTCAAGAAGCAGTCAAAGAATCTCTTACGCTTCATCTAGTTGTAGAAGAATTGATAATATAATTATCAGAAATTTCTGCAATATTACCTACAGTGACACTAGAGTGGATTGATGTTGTTCCAGTAGAGATATATGTAGTTCTAACTATTTCTAAATCTATACTATCATCTGTATAAATCGGTTTTGCTGTATCTTCTGCAAAAGCAGCATATACGGTTTTGGTTCAATTTCATGGTGGCAATTCCCAAGCTTGTTCACTTTCAAAGGGAGATCGCCCTCCTTCATCAACTGCTTGGTCTAATTCAATAGATGAATTTGCAAATATCATATAATTTGGAGTAGCGCCATCACAATAAGTAAATAAAGTAACTTCTGTTGTATTTGTAGAAGAATCATCATTATTTATAATAAACTTACATTCGCTTTCACTAAGATAGAAAGTAGAGAAATGATTTGTATCAAACTCTACATAAGCTCAACCACTATCATCGCTGATTGCTTTGGTGTATGTCAGATTATCCCAAGTTATTCAATCTTCAGAATAATCCACATGCAAATTTTTTCAGATATATGATGGATCTACGCTTACCTTGATATGAGCATTTACTGACTCACTTGTATTTACATTTTTTAGATTTATTGATTGTCTATTTGATCAGACTTCAAACCATTTTATAGGAGTCCTTAGTGCTAATTTATCTTGCATATTTTTTGTCGATACTGGTTGTGGTTGCAAAACTATTCAATGGAAACTATTCCCCTCTTTATCTTTTAATATTGTATCTTCTGGTATTTGAACTTTGATATCGTCGTCTGTAGATTTTAAGACAATGGGAACTAGAAGATTTCATGGATTATCATAAAAACTTATAGGCTTGGATCAATCTATTCTATCTCATTGATCTATATATCATTTATTTATCAATTCTTGTTTGATTGCATATTTATCGGTAGTAGATGACAAAACTATAGCATCACAAGATCAATCTGGCGTAACATCATCACACATCATTAAATCTGTAGGATATTCTCATACGTGTTTATATTCATCATATATCATACTAGCGTATTCTAGAGCGTTTGTAGTAGCATTGTATGATACTGGCTGTGTTTGATAAAATCTATTTTTATAATGGTATGTATATGTTATATTTTGACGAAGAGGAGATCGTTTATCTACAGATCAGACTATATCACAACTTTCTGATCCAAGTATTTCGAAAAATCATGAGCCTTTAGAATTGGTGGGGTCAGTTATGATTTCACATGATACGACATAATTTTCTTGATTCAATCCACCATTTGATCGTCAAAGTGGTGAATCAATACCAGCAGATAGAACAGAATCATTTCAATCTGTTCAATAAAGATTATCCACTTTATTTCAATACACATATAGCGTTGAATAATAGTCATTTGCAGAAGAATCTCTAATAGATAGTCATACCTCATTATTAAAAATATGAGTATTATTGATTCTATTTTCCCCTCATCATTCAAAAAGTATTCATTCTCATCCATTATTATATGATTGGACGTTGTTTAGTATTCCATCTCCTCCTCTAAAAATAATTCATCATAAAGAATTGTTAAAAGCCTGAGTATTGTTGACTGCATTTTTGTTTCAATCTAATCTGATTCACACTCAGTTGTTGTACACCAAAGAATTGTTTATCATATTATTTGAAGAATCGCTTGCAGACAATATGATTCAGTAGCTATCATTATTATATACTCTAGTATTGTTTATGGTTATTCATTTTATAGAATTTCAATCGTCAATGATTCTTAATCAGGCTTGATTGTTGTATATATCTAATTTATTTAGTGTCACATCAGATACATCAGATATAGACAAATCCAATCATATTCAATGATTATTTGTTCAATGTGAATTGTCATCTTTATCATATTCTCCATCTATATGTAAATTATCTAATATGATATTTTTTCACATCAATACTATATTACCATCTCTTATGTCGGGAGTTTTGATAATTATCGATTCTCAAGTATCTGTAGTAGCTCAGACTATAGCACTACAGGTTGGGACTATTATAGCTCATCATTGATCAGAGTAATAGCTTCATGGTTGCAAAACATATATAGTTCATTGACTTAGCTCGTTGGGTATGCTTTCTCAATTAGCTATATGTAGCACACTCATTTTTTTTAGATCACAGAGATTGCTAGTCCAGTTGCTTGTATATGCACTATCGAATCAATATAATTTCTCAAATATATCATCATCACTTGGTCTACTAGACCGAAAATATTCACTAAGATAAGATGAACTAGAGTTTCCATATATGATACTATCTGAGGTGCTTATAATTTCTCAACCAAAATCAAATTCTGCATAAACAGTATTTGTTCATTGAGTTCAATCAATTGTCCATAGATATTCAGATTGAAATGGGATCCAGTCAGCTTCACCAAGATCTTTAGCATTATTAGCAAATCTCATTTTATAATGAAGAGGGAACCAACCTGGTATGTTTATATTTAAATTTACTTTAGTCTCATCTGTAGATCTAGCATCATCATTTATTGTAAAAGAGTAGGTTTCATGACCAATTACAAAGTCAGTAAAATGATTAGTTTTAAATGTTAGATAAGCAGATCAACTATTATCACTTAGCACAGTAAAATGTCAAAAATAGTTCCAGTTTATACCATCATTAGAATAGTTGATACTAAGTTTTTCTCATATATATGATTTATCTAATGGTATTTTGACTGTAGCGCTTACCAATCATGAATTTTGGGTATTTTGAAGTGCAATTGACTCTGTCGGAGATCCAATCTTAAAAGCTTTGATCAAATTCTGTCTAGGGAAGTGTTTTTGGATATCTTCTGTTGGATACTCTTTGGGAGATATAATTGTTCATAAATATGGTTTAGAATCAGATTTTTTTATAAGTTTTGTATCTTTAGGTATATCTATAGTGATAGCATTTTCTCATACAATAGCCTTATCATCCGGTGACTCTAATATGATTGGAGCTAATAATTTTCCGTTATTCTCTGATATATCAAGCGATATACTTCATTTTGCTTTCTCTCAAATATCTTCATATCATCCACTTATAAGATCCGTTTTGATTTCTATCGGGTCTGTGGTAGATGGGATAACTATTGTTTCACAACCTATCCATGTATTACAGCCTGTGTATTCTATACTATCACCTCTTATCAATGTTTCTATACTATTATCAAACTGAGCATAAATAAAATTTATTCATGTTTCTCATAAAATTGCTCATGAGAATATTGGTTTAATATTTAGCCGTTGAGCCGTATCAAGATCTCAAATAGAATATGCAAATCTAACTTTTTGAGCAGCAGGACAATTTATATTCAATACAACTCATGTAAGATCTGTTGTAGATTCTCAATTATTGATTGTAAAATCACATCAAGTATAAATATTTTCATCATATATATATGTTTGTTTATCTGAGTATCAGATATTTCAAGCATTATCAGATATTTTAAATGATATTGGGAAATCTGACTTACTATCTATATTGATACTACAATATCATCATGTAGATGAATATGGCGCTGACAATCGTCCGTTTCATATATTATACATACAGGTATGACCAGACAATCATGATGATCAATCATCACTTAGATCCGCGCGAATATTTAATAGGCCCTTATAATAAATATTATCTCAGCTTGAAATTGATCACCATAAATTATTATATGAACTAATTACTGGAGCTATATTATCCCATACTGATACTTGGACTGCAAAATAATCTAATCATGTAGAAGATATTTTAACGTAATTATTGGAATCTATTGTAAGGATTTCTCATGTAGAAAAATATTCTCGTGATGATAGATTGCTTGATTTGTATATTGTAGCTATCTTAGAGTCTCATATATTTATTCATGTCAATTGTATATATATGGTTGATTCCAATGGATTTCAGTAAAAATCTATAATAGATAATGATGAAGATCCAAAAGAAATTAATCATTTCAAGTCTGTCAATCATATAGCCAATCATGTTGATAGATTGGTAATTTGTAGAGATCAATTATAAGAATATGATCAGCTTTTGATCATAGAGTAGCCAGGTAAAAGTATTTCTGATCTTAGGTTTCATGTAGATTGTAAAACGATAGGGAAATGTGTTTTTCAATTTGTCTGTTTGAAATTTAAGTATCCACTTCATACAATAGTATCTTCATCTAATTGGAATAGTGATCAAGTGGCTTGATTATATCATTTTGATAGAAGATAATTTTTGCTATCTCGGAACAATTCTCATATATGATATCCACTATCAGCAAAAATATTTGTATTATAAACGAAATTACTTCATACATATATATATGGTATTTTTTGTAATAGTGTGCCTGTAGAGAAATTCATAAAATCTACCCATCAAGAATATGTAGTACGATTGGATCTTAGTACACAAGATCATGTGAAATAATATTGTCATATTGTATTGGATGGATTGGTAGTAGAATGACATCATATCGCTCATGTTGTAATCAAGTTTCATGTAGAAGCTCATACGAAAGCTCCATACTTTCAAGTTGAAACTCAAGATGCTAAAGTATTTGTAGTATTTCAATATAATTTCAAAGTATTGTAAAATAAATTATTTGTAGATTTATTTGTATATAATCCATTTGATCCGTTATTAAATATTTCTAAATCTTTTAATATCATATTACTTGCTGAAGTACTTTGACGCCCTATGTATAATCAGTATGTTTTATTATTATATATTTGAGAATTATTTAATAAATTTTTATTTCAATTATATAAATATACTCATGGTCAAGCATTATTGTAAATCTGAAGATTGTTTAGTGATCAATAATTTCATACATAATAGATTCATCCAGCAGCATTATTGAAAAATGAAGATGAATTGATATCTACATAATTAGATGTCGATGATGAGTAGAATCAATAAGAACCATTAGAATGAGATATAATATTGTTGAATAATACACGTGTCGGAGCTGTTCTGATATATATACCATATGAAGAATGTTGTTGCAACTGTATATTATTATATGTAGAGTCACTAGGAGAAATAAGATACATTCAATATGAATTTTTTGCAGAATTTACTCATCATAACCCATTACTGTATCAATCAAATTTTAAATTATCATATATAATATTCTTCCTTTTACTACTTGTAAATATGGATGTTATTTTTTTTGTACTATATAGTTTGACGTCTCATTTTCATATTATAGCTATACAATTTCATCCAAGACTTCTTGCAGCACTAAATATATAAGAACCAGAGTTTAAAACATATACTGTATTGGCAGCTGGTGATGGCATAGAATTTAAACCACTTATAGAATATGGTTGTACATATACTACCTTAGTTGGCTGACAATTATTAGATCGATGAGAATTATATATAGTTTTATCTGATAATCAGTTCCCATAAAGAGCATTTATGATATCTCATGTACTAGGATTAGATTCTCGGAAACTATCATCTATAAATTTCATATTATCCCATGCATCTTTTCATATAGCAAAGCTTGTAAAATGATTTGTCTGAAATACGACATATCTATCACCACCAATTGAAACAACTTTTGTTGTTGTTAGATGTTTTCGGTTTATATCATCTATAGAATAATTTACTGATACATCATCTCATACATATAAATCTGGTGTAGGTATTTTGACTATTGCATATGCGTCATTTCATGAAAGATCTTGGAAGAATAGAGATTGATTATCTACTCAGATTTTTATAGCAGAAACTATATCCTGATCTTTTATTTCAATTTTACTATCATCAAATATTTCTGGTATCTTTATTATACCAGTAAAGTCTGATCAACTCTGTGTCTGTATCACTACTCATTCTGGTATTTCTACTTCTATAGGTAGTGAATCTATATTAGTAGTAGATTGCATCACGACTGGGAATAATATTTCTCAGTTAAGCTCTTCCAAATCCAATGAATGTCTACCTATCATTATTCAATCGTCTGAGAAGGCAAATCATCTTTTTTTGAGTTTAGCTTTTGCAAATTGTTTGCGAGCTTGTTTATCTAAATTTTGATATGATATCTGATTCAATATTCATGTCTGAGATAGAGATCAAGTTTGAGATAAATTTTCTCATGATGCTTCAATTCATATTTGATTTAATCAACTCAATAAATCTTGTATTGAATCATTTATGCCTCATGATATATTTTGCATTGAATTTCAAGTAGAAATCACAATTCAAGTCTGGTCCAAAATTCATGTTGACTGTGCATTTCAAGTCTGGATTATATTTCATGTGTCGACTAAACTTTTATGAGTTATAATAAACTGAGCAAAATTATTTGTATCTATTCTTATAAGTTTTCATGATTTGTATTCTGATACGCTAAATACATTTATAGCACTCCATATTTTTCAATCTAAGGAATGATACAATGATAGATTTTGTTCTCAGCTAAACTCTTGTAAATAAACATTTATAGATAATTTTTTTTCATTATATTCTAGATCTTGAATCTGGACTAAATCATCTCATCATATTTTAAAAGCATACACAATATCTTCTCATGAAAAATTATCTTGAAGCTGAGAATGAGAAATTACTTTTGGTCATAGAATTATTCATGTATAATCTTCTCAACTTTGATTTACAAACTTTGTTCATGATAGTATGCGTAGTCTGATATTGTAATCTATTGAATACATATCTATAGTCTCTGAAAAAATGGAATTTTGTAGTAGACTAAATGGTCTTATTCACTGCAATTTAGCTCCACTAAATACATATCCATTTCATAACAATAACTGCTCTAAATCATCTCATGTAAATATAGCTGGTAAAATAATCGGATCATTAACTTCATTAGCTATTTTACCAGATATTGATGAATCAAATCTAGATATATTTGTAATATTATTATCAAAATTCTCCATATAAACAGTATATCAAATTGTATCATATGAACTAATATTTGATATAGAATTATTTGGAGTAGAAACAAAAATTCAATAATTATTTCAACTATGTATCAATCCACTTGAAGAAGTAGATCAGTTTAAGATCAAGTTGTAAATTATTATATTTGCTCATGTAGATATTTTTATATTTGCTCATTTATTTACTGTTGTATGTAATACTACTCATGACTCTAATCAAATTATAGCTGTACAATCATTTTCGATATTGATCATATACTTGGTATCATAAGTTCATGACGATAGAACATATAAGGTATTGGAATCTAAGAAATTTGGTATAGTGTTGTATCAAGGGATTACATGGACTATATTCAAATCAGCAAGTATGCATTTATTATTACTCCAGTTTTTTGTAAATTCTGATCAAGAAGCATAAAAATAATTTAATAAATCAATATTATCAAATTCTGAAAGTGTTTTCTCTGTTTGCTCCCAAACTCAACTCTGTATCAAATCTGATTTGGGTCCTAAACTTCATATATCTTCTAAAACTCATATATCCTCTAAATCTCATGTAAGTTCTAAATCTCATGTTGTAATTAAACTTCATGTTTCTTCTATAGCTCATGTAAGCTCTAAATCTCATGTTGTAATTAAACTTCATGTTTCTTCTATGGCTCATGTAAGTTCTAAATCTCATGTTGTAATTAAACTTCATGTTTCTTCTATGGCTCATGTCTGGATTGTATTTTCTATAGAAACAAATGAACAAATAGATGGCTCTCAGATACAATTTGCTCATGACTCTATTTCTCATAAACTACTACAACCATCTAAATCTTGTAAATTTCAATCATCACATTGTTCGTACTGAGATATAATTGAGTCTCAAATATAATATTGATTATCAGATATTGCAGCAAATGTTCAGCCTCACACTGTAGTTATAAGAGTTGCAAATATCTTGATGATTAAAAATCATATAGTAGATCATCGTAAATACTTCTTATGATGTTTATGTAGGTGTTTAGCTACTTTTTGAGTATGTCTGATGATAGGATGTGTATTTTCTCATATAGCGAAAAAATTCAAAATGCTAGATTTTGATTGTGAATTGCCTCTATTTTGGAAAAGTCTAATTACTAATAATTGGAATTTCTGGATCATAACCTGATAGATAACTAAAGTGATAGAGGCATTATGTTAGTTTCTATGTATTCAATTATATGCAGGAAAATGAATTAGTCAAAAAACACATATATATACATATATAATCGGTTGACATTTTTTGATTTTATTATTTGTGCTTATATGTAGATATAACCAGCTTCTGAACTATTATATCATAGGACATAACATATCAAACAAAGCGAAAATTTGTAAAAAAAATTTTTATAATAAATTTTTTTATGTTTTTTCTGTTTTTTGATTTCAAAAACATTAAATTTTTTGTTACTTAGTTTTAGAAATTTAATTAAACTCAGATGAGTATTTATTCTTTTTCTCAGACAAATCTTTTTGAACAATGCCCACGCAAATATCAATACAAGTACATCGATAAAATAGAAAAAGAATTTGAATCTAGTCCAGATTTAATTTTGGGACAATCTGTGCATGGAGCATTGGAGCGATTATACAATCAGATCAATGTTTTTAAAATTCCAAAAGAAAATGAAGTCTTGGAAAAATTCAAAGTTCTACGAGATAGTGAATTTGAAAAATTAAAAAATGAATGAAAAGAAATCAAAATCAAGTGAGATCAAACTCTAGAAGATTATCTACGTAGGTGAAATGAATATTTGAAAATTTATTATAGCAAGTTTTATCCATTCGAGGGTGTCAAGATTGTGTCCACAGAAGACAGCATTGTTTTTTCATTAGATGAGAACAAGAAATTTAGATGAATAATAGACCGCCTTGACAAACAGTGACAAGACACATTTGTAATCAATGACTACAAGACAAACAAGAACTTGCCAACTCAAGACAAGGAGCATTACTTTGAACAGTTGAGTCTATATGCTATCGGAATCTCGCAGAAATACGCCAAATATTATAAGGTTATGAAAGCCAGACTTTTTTATCTACATTTTGATATTATAGACCAGCGAGAGGTCACTCAAGAAATTATGGATAGAGTAAAAATGAAATATATTTGAATTATAGATCAGATTGAAAATAAAAAATTTGCCTACAATATGTGAGACAAAAAATCTTTTGAATGTAAGGAAAACAGTCTATGTAAATATTGTGAATATATGTCGATCTGTCCATTATGGTCTCATATGAAGTTTGATGACGAAGTAGTAGCTTGAGAACTAGGTGGAAAAACAATTAAGGGGCTTGTGGATGAGTATGTGGAACTAAGTAAGAATGAGAGTGAATCTAAAGCCCAGAAAGAAATAATTAAAGAAATTCTGATTGATTATGTAAATAAACATGATGTATTAAAATTATTTGGTAATCATAGTAAGCTTAGCATATCTAAGTCGGAAAATATTAGTGTGAAAGATAAGGAAGTTTTGAAAGAAATTTTAAACAAGCTTGGTTTATTGAACGAAGCTATGGAAGTAGATAGGTTTAAGTTAATGAAGCTTATCAAAGATTGAAAGCTTAGCGAAAGCCAGATATCTGCTGCCGCAGAAAAAAATGAGAGTATTAGTTTGAGAGGAGGGAAATTGTAGAGAATAATTATTGTACTTTTTAACTCATAGCAATCTTTACGTATATTCTGTGGCTGTAAAGTTTTATTTGATTTTAAAAATAGGGCAAAACCAAAATGGTCTGGACCCCGAACAGTCGGGGCTAGGTAATTTTGCCTAGAGTTTTTGAATACTGGCGCCTGTCCCGCAAAGCGGGAGGTTAATGCCAAAAGCGAAACGAAGTGAAGTCCCGCAAGGCGGGATATCCGTCGCCCCGATAGATCGGGATAAATCTGGGGGCGAAACCCCAGTAAATAATCAATTATAAGATTCCGGCTGCAACTTCATAATAACGCCGGAATGACAGTATAGAAAGAGATCAATGAGAAAAAGTCAGCCCTGAAGTCTGGACGTGAAAAGCCCCATAAAGAACGTTTATAAAAAATATATTCTTCGCGTTGCTCAGAATGACAATTATTATCCCGCTAAAGCGGGACTCACTTCGTTCGGATTCCGGCTGCAAAACTTAGCGCCGGAATGACCTAGTAATCTTCGCACTTCGCTTGATAATATCCTGTATCGTGACCACAGGAAGGACACTCTTTTGGTGGTGTCTTTCATTTGTAAACGTATCAACACTCCATACATACCCATCGAATTTCTTCTTCTTTTGAAAATATAGTTTGATCCTGTAACTGTTTATGTAATTTTAGATATCTCTCTTCATGATGTTGTTCTGCTATCATGATAGCTTTTACTCTGGCTGATATTTCTGGTAATCATTCTTCCATAGCAATTTCTGGTAATCATTCTTCCATAGCAATTTTTGCTATATCTGCATACATAGATGTGTATTCGTGATTTTCTCATCTAGCTGCAGTTTCCAAATTTTCTAAAGTATTTCAAAGCTTGGTAGTCACTGAAGTTGTGATCTGAATTTCATCTATTTTTTCTCACAATTTTTCTTGAACTGAGTGAAACATTTTGAGGAACCATCATGCATGTTCTCTCTCCTGCTGAGCAGTTAATGCAAAAATTTCTGAAATCTGATGATATCATTCTTTAGCTGCAAGTTTTGAAAATTTAAGATAACGCATCATTGCCTGACATTCTCATACGTATGCTTGAGCTAGGTTTTCTAATGTCTTTTTCATGTTAAGAAATTAACTAATTAAAAGATTAACTAATTAAAAAATTTATAAGATAAAAGATTCAAGATATAATAATTGGTTAACCCGTTAACGCGTTAACTTGTTAACTTGTTTGTAAAAAATAAACTAAATAACTTTATGCAAAAGGATATTTGTTTGACCGCTTTTTTTAATATTTTGTCTTTTGATATATTTTCTAAATTCAAATACTCATAAATATAATAATCATCATCCTATTGGTAAAAGCCAATCTAGCATAGACATAGCTCAGAATCAGAAATATTTGCTTATGGTGGGATTGTAAATAAGTATAGATATCAGAGCTAGTCATCATACAAATGAAAGTCGCAATTTTTTATTATTCAAGGAATACGCACTAAATACTGAATCTATTCATGTTCTGCGTGATAATATATTCATATACTGACAAAGAATTATAGTTGTATAAGTTACAGAGTTTGATGTCATATATAATATACTTGATGTATCTAATTTAAACGGAGATATGTCATTAATTACAAAATAAAGTAAGTATGCAGCAAATGCTGTTATTCACATCAATACTCATGATCAAATAAGATTGTATATAGTCTTTTTGTTTAATAAATGATGTTTAATATTTCTTGGTCTTTCTTCCATCATTCATGGGTGAGCTGGATCATTGGTCAACATCATTAATGGTCACATTTCTCATATAAGATCTATTGCTAATATCTGTACAGGATTGATTGCTATAGGTATATGCCAAAGAGATTTAGCAACAAGACTTGATAGTATAACAAATAGTTCTCATCAGTTTGAGGTAATACATGAAAGAATCGTTTTTTTTAGATTCTGATAGATGATTCTTCATTCTTTGATCGCATTTACAAGCGTCGAGAAACTATCATCCAGAAGTACTATTTCTGATGCTTCTTTAGCTACGTCTGTTCATATCTTTCACATAGCTACTCATATGTTTGCTTCTTTGAGCGCGGGAGCATCATTTACTCAATCTCAAGTCACAGCTACTATATTATGTTCTTTTTTGAGCAATCAAACAATTCTCATTTTATCTTCAGGAGATGTCCTAGAAAATATCACATACGGATTTCTCAGGTCATACAGTAATTGTATATCAGTTTTTTTTCTTAGTTCTTCTCATTTGATTATGAGTATAGATTGATCCTGTGGAGAGAGTCATATCTTTTTTGCTATAGCTTCAGCTGTCAACCCATAGTCTCATGTAATCATTATAACTTTTATTTTTGCCATATAAGCAGCCTGTATTGCATCTGCCGCTTCTTCTCTTGGTGGATCTATGATACTAGCAAATCATAAAAAAATCAGATCGCTTTCTGTTTCTTGCATTGTCATCGATGTAATATTTGGATCTATTATTTTGTATGCTATTGTAAGATTACGCATAGCTTGTAGAGAAAATTTATCAATATTTTCTAGGATACGATCTTTATCTCTTTTGTTTATTTTGCGAATTGACTGTCAGTCAAATATCTGAGTACAGTTATCCAATATACTTCTAGCGGCTCATTTTACATAAACTATTTTTTCTCAACCAATTTCACGAACGGTCGACATCATTTTGCGTGAAGAATCAAATCCATATTCTCGTAATTTAGGATAGGAAGACTGCAATTTTACTAAATCAAATCAGGCTTTATTTGCCATAGTAATAAGTGCTGCTTCTGTAGGATCTCACATACAATATCGTAAAGGATGTTCACTATCAGGAGGATTTACTCTTGCTGTAGAATTTAGGATTCAGCACATGAAGAAGTGTTTCCGAGTCTTAATAAATTCTTTATATCCTTCACTTTGTTCAGGATGACAAGTTTTGTCACTCTGAGTAGAATATTTGTCACTCTGAGTAAAACGAAGAGTATAATTTATATTTTTATATCCTTCGTCATTTCACTTCTCAGGAGGACAAGTAATAATGCTTCAGTTTGCTTCATATCATGATCATGTGATTTCATAAGATTTGTTGAATAAATATATGTTCCTGACGGTCATTTCGTTCTTAGTTAGTGTTCAGGTTTTGTCTGTACATATTATATTTACACATCATAGAGTTTCTACTGATGCGAGTTGTTTGATGAGCGCATTCTTTTTTGCGAGTCTCCGAGATGCTAGCGAAAGCGCTATACTTACCTGTGCTGGTAATCATTGTGGGACCATAGCCGCAGCTATTCATATAGCAAATATAAAAGCTTCTTTGATGCTAAAATTAGCGAGTAAAGCAATGGCCAATAAGATTATTCAAAGTATAATAGTTCATATAGTCAGCTTCTTAGCTATGTTTTCTAATTCTCTTTGAAGTGGCGTAGATTCTAGTTTTGCTTCTTGTGATAGATTAGCAATTTTACCTAGTTGGGTATTCATTCAAATATCTATCACCAAACCATATGCCTCACCGGTAGCTATCGTAGTTCACATAAAAATTATATTATTTTTTTCTCATGGTTCTACATCTCAAGATATTTCATGAGTAAATTTATTTACTGGACTCGATTCTCAAGTAAGTGAAAAATCGTTGGTCTGAAGATTGGTTTCTTGAATAACCCTAAGGTCTGCTGGCAGAGCATCTCACTCTTGAATGTAAACTATATCTCATGGTACTAAGTTTTCTGCTTTTTCTTCGATAAGTTTTCCATCTCTAATCACTTTTGCTCATGGATGTAATAATTTTTTGAGTGATTGCATTATTTTCTCTGCTCTAGCTTCTTGTATATATCATATAATAGCGTTTATAATCACTATCAAACCTAGTATTGTAGCTCCTCTATAATCTTGTAAATATATAGAAATTATAGTACTAACTATCAAAAGTATTATCAGTGCGTCTTTAAATTGTTTAGCAAATTTCAAAAATAAACTCTGTTTACGGACAGATTTCAAAATGTTTTTTCAATAAATTTTTTGTCTTTGTATAGCCTCATCAGTCGTCAATCAGTCTTTTGTGGTATTTAGAGCATCTAAACTTTGCTGGACCGTAAGCTGATGAAATGATATTTTTTCCATGGAGGAATGTTGAAATGTTTAAACGTCCGCTATCGCGGACTTGTAACAATGTTACAATGTAACAATTAAACACTGAAACATTTTAACATTCTAAGTATAATCAGGATTTTTTTTATGTCAAAAAAAATGTTAATTTTTTGCAGTGCTGTAAGTGCAAAAATTTAACTGTCATTCTGAGTAAAGCGAAGAATATAATGTGAAAAAAATTATATCCTTCATTTCATTCAGGATGACATAATAAAAAAAAATCTCCCCGGGAAAACCCAAGGGAGATTCTGTACTTTTAGAGGTGAACAAATAAGTAAGCTGCAATTGATTTAGATTCATACTGGTATCCCAGGCCAATAAGGCCATCAATCCATTTTGAATCAAATCCCTTTAACACTCCCCATTCTCCACGGACTAAATCTTTCTCAACGAAAGAGTAACCCATATCAGAATAAAGCTTAATTCCTTGTTTCTTACTTAGCGTGATTACCAATACATCAGCAATAGTTTGATCATGTCTGTAAACAAGTGTAGAGAAAACTCTACCTATATCTACAGTCGCAGCTACACCTAAAGTGGAATCGAGAGTCGAATACCAGCCAGTTAACTGAAACTTCTTGTAGATCAGTCTAGCTGAATATTCAGGCATAGTGCCACGAAACACAACACCACTAGCTAACTCAAAGTCTTTGGTGCATTGATACTTGGCTTTGATACCAAGTCCGCCACCGGGAATCTGACTTTGACTCCAAGTTTCAAACTGACCATTACCCGATACTGGATGAGGCCTCATTTCAGTAGGTATAGAAGCCATAGACCCTATTTGTAAAGTAAGTTTACTAGTAGGATTCAATGTCATCCAATACTGCTGCAAAGACCACGACTGAGATCCTCCATCGACCTGAACCATAGCCCAGGAAGAGAATGAAATCCAGCTTGCCGGCTTGTAAGTAGCCATAGCTCCGAAACGCACACCGGTAAAACCAGTAGCATAGAGTGAATCGGTATGAAACATTGTTCCACTCAGCGAACCAGCATAGATACGGTCAATCACAAGTGAGCTGTCTTTAACAATAACAATGGAATCTTTTCCATCAATTGTTTTGACTACTTCTTTTGTGAAAGGGTAGAGGTACTGAATTTAATAATTGAGAAAAATTTGAAAATATATTTAAAGAAAAAATAGCTAAACATGACCTAAAAGATGTAACATTAAATGAAGTTTTTGAATTGGCAATTGCTGACTTGATGGAAGACTTTATGAAGGAAGAAATATTGAAGAATAAAAAAGATATACAAAATATCAAAGTTCATAAAACAAGTCACTATGATGACGTAATGGCAAAAAGTGATTTTGTAGTAGAATTTGAATACTGATGACATAAGGAGTATGGTGCATATGATTTTACCATTTCACATGATATAACAAATTTACATAGGAAAGAGCAACTAGACTGAGTTTATTGCTGGGAATTTGCTTATAATAATTGAATAAAATGAAAAATACCAAGATCTTTGTTTATAATAAATGATAAGGATCTTGTTTTCAATTATTTGAATGATTATATACAACATATTTTGGAAAATGATTGAAATATGGAATCATGAAAAGCCTTGAAAATATTTGAAAATATGGAAATTTTCGGATCAACACATAGTATAGAAAGTGTTAAAAAAAATATAAAAAATCAATTATTTAATGCAGCTTAATTTATTTTTTAAAATATATGTATATGAACTTAAGAATATCTCATATAAATCGTAGTAGTAAAAAAAATGTATGCAAACCTTGATTTGCTATGTCTAAAGAAAATTTACAATTGATTAAAAATGTTTTAGAAGAAAGATTATGAGTAGATGTAATTTTACCAGAAAATTTTAAATCCTGAGATAAAACGATCCAAGAAGCATTGAAAGAAGAGGAGAATAAACTATAGTCTAATTTATAGTTTATAGTTTATAGTTTATAGTTAATAATGAAAAATTTATTATTTGATGAAATAGAAGTAAATAAATTTGCAAAAGAAATTAAACTTCAACCATTCAAGGTGAAGCAGATTTTTTTTGAAATATTCAAAAATCAGAATATAGATATAGATCAGATGACTACTCTGTCAAAGGAACTAAGGGAAGGATTGAAAACAAAGTTTGATATTTTATCATTGAAGGTGAAAGACCTTGTAGAAGACTGACAGACGACTAAGTTTGGTTTTGAAACAAGAGATTGAAGAATGATTGAAAGTGTAATTATATATCATCGACAGAAAGAACAGCATGTGAAAGATAATAAAGCTAAGCTGAATAGAATCACATTGTGTATTTCATCACAGGTATGATGCCCTATGTGATGTGCGTTTTGTGTAACGGGAAAATTTGGATTTACAAGAAACTTGACTCGAGATGAAATCATTTCTCAGATACTTTATGCAAATAATTATATCAAAAATAAATTTGGGAAAAAAGAAGACTGAACGCTCTTTGGAGTAAGAAATATTGTTTTTATGTGAATGTGAGAACCTCTAGCAAATTATGATAACGTCAAAATAGCAGTTGAGATGATGCTTGCACAGGATAGACTCTCACTATGAAGAAGACATATTACTATATCTACTGTGGGGATTGTGAAGTGAATACAGAGAATGATAGATGATGGATTGACAGTTAAACTTGCTATTTCCCTCCATGCTCCAAATCAGAAACTTAGAGAAGAGATCATTCCTGTAGCGAAATGAACAGAGTTGGATGAATTGATGAATGTGATTTGAAGGTATGTGAAGGCAACAGATAATAGGATTTTCTATGAATATATTATGATCAAAGATCTTACAGATAAGCCTGAACTTGCTATGGAATTATCTAGATTACTGAAGGGACAGTTGGCTCATGTAAACCTTATTCCCTATAATGAAAATCCTGCCATGAAGCATTTCCATGAAAGTCCTGAAGCTAGTATCAGAAAGTTTAAAGAGATTCTTGAAAGAGAATGAATAACGGTGACGATAAGAGACAGCATGTGAAGAGAAGCTAAAGGCGCATGTGGGCAACTTGGTTGGGAGAAGGTAAATAGTAATAATGAATAAACTGTCACCCTGAGTAGAACGAAGGGTATAAAAAAAATACTGTTTTATAAATTATATCTTTCGCTAATCACTCAAGATGACAAATAAACTGTTGCCCTAAGTAGAACGAAGGGGATATTGAGAGATTTATCTGAATATTGGTAATTATTATATCCTTCACTTTGTTCAGGATGACTTAGTATTTTTCTTTTGAATTTAAAGTTTATATTATTAGAATGATTGGTGGCTCCTCCTTCGGCGGACAGGTTTAAATTTTTTTTTATCAGAAATGTTACTCAAGCTAAACTATATAATCATATTCTCACTTATTGCTGTCCTTTTGTCTGGGATACTATATCCAGTATATATAAAAATACTGAGGAAACTCAAAGTGGGAAAACAGATACGTGAAGATACGGCTACATGAGAAAAATCCGTAATATTTACTGAGCTTCATAAGCATAAATCCTGAACTCCCACCATGTGATGATGAATGTTTCTTATAGTGATGCTTGTGATGATAGGACTCTCGTTTATTTTAAAAGATCAATGACTCATAAATAATACTTTACTCAGTCAGAAAGAAACATATGTGATATTGTTCTGATTTTTTTCTATGGGATTGATATGACTAGTAGATGATTATCTCAATGTAAAATGACATGGAACAATTAAATGATTGAGCGCAAAGACAAAGCTTATTTGAATGTTTATTTTTGCAGCATTTATCAGTCGATGGTTTTATACAAAATTGGGTGTAGATTACATCAATCTTTGGCCAATAGCTGGTAAAATTAGTCTATGATTATTTTATCCTATTATTACATTTTTTGTCACTATTAGTATTGTAAATGCTATAAATATAACTGACTGATTGGATGGACTAGCTTGATGACTAATGAGTATTGTGCTTTTTGTACTGGCTGTTCTTACTTTTTTAAATCAAAC